>Ga0315915_1006359_pt1 | contig 14442 bp, 4 predicted proteins | sample MpolbnodulesMG_FD_207738 | JGI IMG/M metagenome (GOLD analysis project Ga0315915, IMG submission 207738) | Medicago polymorpha root nodule microbial communities from Los Angeles, California, United States - branched nodules | ecosystem: Host-associated > Plants > Roots > Nodule | place: USA... | reverse complement strand
TCCTTTAAGTTTATAAGGTTTCAGATAGGTCCTTTAAGTTTCGAGTTTGTTTCAGATAGGTCCTTTAACTTTGGCTTAACGAAGGTTGATAGAAAGGACATATCTGAAACAAACTTGAAACTTAAAGGACCTATCTGAAACCTTATAAACTTAAAGGACCTATCCAAAACAAACTCGATACTTAAAGGACCTGTCTGAAACCTTAGAAACTTAAAAGATCTATCAGAAACAAACATGAAACTTAAAGGACCTGGGGAGGTATTTGGCCTATTAAATATTATAAAGTGGTAGACTAAAAATATGTAAAAATATCAAAAATAAAAATCTGGTGGCCGTCACCTAAAATCTTATATTCTTCTCCTTTATCCACGGCCCTCTAAATTGTTTTTCTCATTCCCTTTTATTAAATTAGGGATTTTTACATCTATTTAGTTTTTTCTTTTATGATTTTGTCATTATTGTGCGATGTTGTTTTGTTCATCGTATTTGTAAGGCATTTTTTGTATCTTTCTCATATTGTTCAAGTGTTTGTTCGACTCAGATTGTTAGATCAGCTTTGATGTGGTGCAAATCCAATCAATGACTCTGATGTTGTCAACGTTGCAGATCCGGAGATATGAGTAATCCGAAAACTTGAATATAATTATATTTGTATGCTTAAGTAATTTGCCATGTTATGTTATTAACTGGATAATGTGAGTTTTTTCACAAATTCATCCTTTTGGTTTTTAACGAATTTATATTGTATCGATGTACTCTATCAATTCAAATGAATGAATTGTTGAAACAAAAATCTTTTTGATGAATGTTTTAATGATAAAAAACCTTATGCAATAAACACTAAGTTTTATGAATGGTAATCTACTAATATTTGCACTTGAATCTTTTCACAGAAGTAGACAAGAAGTAATACCAAACCAGTATCGTCACAAACTCAAAAGAAGATATAACAATTGTTTGAATCAAAAGAGTGTTGAGTGAAGATTCAACAAGAAGATGAACTTTATGATTAATTGATTCATTATCGTCACTGCATGGTTTTCAACAATGCCTTAAAGATTAAAGGAAGAAAAGACATGCCTAAACGAAAACATCTCAACGATACTCAATGGATAAGAAACATTGTGTGCAATCATCAACAAAATAATTCAAGGTTAATTGACCAAGAAGATATTTTCTTCTCATATAGATGAGAACATTATCAACTTTGATGAAAGAATATTCTCATGATGAAGATGATTATTACAGTCAAAATTATTTTCATTACTTCATCAAAATGATTAGAATCAACTTTGAAGAGAAACCAATCCATGAATGAACTATTCATTAAATCGTTCATTAATGATATTGATTGGAGAATCATCAAAGAAGAAAAATCATGATCATATGCATGAAGATTCTATCATAAAACACTTAGGATGGTCCAAGAATCTTCCATCACTATTCAAGATTTGATTTGGAAAAATATAATTCAATCAAAGAAATTTTGACTTCGAGAAAGGTTTCTCATGTTCATACAAAGATTATTCTGGGTCGTACAAAGTGAAGAGAACATCCTCGTTTGTTGTTTTAAAGATAACAAACATATTGCAATTATTATCTTGTTATCTACTAACGTGTTTTTTGAGAAGGTTTCAGTTAGAATGTTCTTGACAACGTTCTGACCTCGCAAAGCTAACAAAAATATCTTCATCAACACAACGAACAAAGCAAAGGATAAATATGGACTTTTGAGCAATGCCAAAGATCTCCATAATTAAGACCAAGAATAAATTTTATTCTCTTTGTCTCATCAAAAGAAGGAATAATTTATCATAAGAAACATGATCATTAAAAGGCAATAAATCAATACATTATTGCACATGGGCCTTGAAACCTGTAAGAAAATAAAATCAGCAAAAAAGCCTTCATTATTTTTAGTCCATTAAGGAATATGTCTCCAAAGTTACTACCATATGACATCATCAAAGACATCATCTTACAATGCATCAAGATTACATCATCATAAGTGGCTTCCAAGCTTCTACAATCAAGAGAACAACTCATTACAGCTTGCAAAAACGTGTCAAATATTTGTCAAGTCTAGTTGTACTTAGAGAACGTTCTGCAAGTGCAAAATTTCATGTTTTTGGCTTCAACATCATAATTGGAGTGCAAATCTCATTTGAATTAAAGCGCAACATCTATTTTTCTGAAGTGGGCATCAAGTTTGTCATCTCCTATAAATAGCAAGAGTTTTGAATGCAAAAAGCATCGTTACATAAGTGAAATTTTCACTACAACATAAACTCTTCACAAACAACAAACTCCAACTCTCTCACTATATCTTCGATCAATATCAAGAGTTTGTTCATCATAGTCTTAAACATGAGTTGTGAAGCCTTTGAGGCGTAGAGATTGATTTTAACCATAATTAACTTTTAAGTGCAAATATCATAATCTCTTCATCTATAACACACTCCAGCTCATAACAAATTTGTGGATCACATATTGTGAGTGCGTTCATATCATCATACCCTAAAACACGAGTTGAGTGTAAATCCGATCCCAAACTCATCTCATCATATAAAGTGTATTGTTTTCTCAAGTCTATTCGTAACCATATAGTTTGAGAAAGAATTGTAACAACCTTTCTTGTGCGAAAGCAAAGAATTGTAGAAGTCTGCTGAACATCTCTCTCGATGTTCTTGTGTTCTTTAATTTGAGTTTTTTTTTTCAATTTTTGGGAATAAAATAACAGATTAAGGTTTTTAATTTTATTTCCCTGATTCTTTTTTTCTAATATTAATTTGTAATTTAATTTTTTGATATTTTAATATATAATTTTTAATTATGAGGTGTCAAATGATATACTATGTAAACAATGTCATATATGATCCACATCATTAATGAACATGCCACATCATCCTGAGAGGAGAGGGACCAAATTTTTTTGTTGACTTTGAAACTAGGGGGGTCGAAATGCTAGTTTTAGAAAATGGAATATTAAAAGTTAACAATTTTAAAAGTTGTAGGATCAAAATTGCTTTAAAGCCAAAAAATAATTCTATATATATATATATATATATATAAATAAATTCTGATCAAATGAAAATATATCAAGATTTTCATCAAATCCATTAAATATTCTGATCAAATGTAACCATTGAAAATATTTCCCATGGGATAATTTTTTATATCAGAAATTAATCAAGAAAACCCTTTTTTTTTTCTTTTCAAAATCCGGCAAAAATTTCATCTACATCCAAAATAAAACCCGTAGTTCTTCATGATAGATCAAGATAAATTTCACTCAATGATTCTCTTGTATACTCACACACTCAATTGTGGTTTTGATTAAAGAGGAAGATTGAAAAATAAAAGAGAGAAGAATATGAGACTGTGTAAAATGGAAAATCACACACTAAACTTTGATTATTCACTTCACATGTTTATATACACATAATTACTATTTAACTGAAAACACATAATTTTAACCACCTAACACCTAGTTACTTGCACAACAGGCAAGTTAACTATTTGACTAAATTTGAATTACCCTCAACACTTCAAGAATCAATCCATAACAATAATGAGAACATATATACCAGCCATTCCATAAAATTTTTTTTCGAACATATGCAAGCCAATAGAAACATAGAATTAGATACTTGATAAGTATATTCACCAAAAAAACATATACTTGATGTAAAACATATGCTTGATGTGTCCAATCTTATTTTTTGTATAACGTACTTTTGCTTGCCAACTTAAGGATGTTTTCGGAAATGTTTTATGATTTGTTATTCTTTTTGGTAACAAATGTTTTTTTTTGTTATGGTTCACAAATGCTTTGTTTGTATACTCTCTATTTGAGAATTATTGTGCATGCCAATTGTCTAGATCTATTATATGTTTGGTAATCTTGTTTGAGGCGTGTCGGACACTATATACGGATACTTTTTTCTAACTGGAAATTGAACATTTTCTATTTTGTTGCATCATTAAAAAAATTATTTAATTGTAACAACTTCTAAAAACCACATATATAATTTGTTGATAATGCAAGAGAAAAAGCGCCTGCACTTTTTTATCACCCAAGAGAAAAAGCGCATGCACTTTATACTTTTTTTTGTTCAGAAAAAATAAATTCAACACTCATGGTGAATATTGCTCCAAAGAGTATAACTCAATCTGTTTATGAGATCTAAAACTCTTCTGGGAGCTACACTACGATATTCCTATGATATCTAAATATATACACCTCCACAAATTAAGTATCTTTAGCAAGACCACAAAATTTGAGGTTGAAACACTATATTCTCATTCCTCATGTGATCGATATCCATTAACTCATTGGTGATATAATATAGCTAGAATAGCAAAGATCCAAAAGATACCAATAAAACAAACTTACAAACTTGTGTGTTTGCTCGGGAGACTTCCACATTCAACTAATAGTAACCACACAAATGAGTTTGAACATCATATCTCCATCCAAAAGTGTTATCAAAGTTAGGTTACTAAAGGGTGGTCAGATAACGTGTCATGTTGATGACGAGTATCAACAACGGTGTAAAGTGTGAGCTAGACGTCTCACATTAAATTAACGAATAAATGTTGAACGATATATAAACTAAGAAGCTCAGATACTTCAAAATAAATGACGTACCCATATCTGATATGTATAATGCATCGATACCTGTCTGATACGCTTCAAAATGTACCGTGAGAGTATCTGTGATTAAATTTTATTTTTTAAAAGCAATTGTCATATTTGTTTCAGATACATCGGGCATACACGAGAAATACGACGATGGAAAACCAATACGTGCAGGATACATGAGTTTCTATTACTTTTGGGATATATGTAACTGATTAAGTAATGATGTTTACATTTTGGGATATATCATATATGTAATTGACTAATTGTAACTTTCTTTATTATCAATATCACTTATATTTATATTTGTTGTTCTCCCTGTCTTTTTATATTTTTTTTTATAATTTTAAGAAGGTTACTATTGTTAATTGTCATGTGAAGGCAATTTCATTGTTTTGTCTCTTTTTGTTGTTTTGAGAATGCTGCTACGGTTGATTGTCATGTGAAGGCAATTTTATTGTTGTGCCTTATTGTTGCTATATGTTTATTTGATCTAGGTTTTGCGTTTGTTTTTTTTCTTTTGAGTTTTAGTCCATAGCTTTTTTTTTGTTTTAATCTGGAGTTTAGATTTATTTTTTTATTGAAGTATCCTGACCGTGTCGTATCTTGAAATTTGAAGTTTTCCCTTATCGACATATATGTGCCGTTCATATTAGTATCGTATCAAGTATCTGCGCTTCATTGCATATAAGTATGATCCCCATATACATAATTTCCTTAAGGTTTTTTTTTAAAGATGTGGTGTGCAATTCTATTTATGAGTGATGAATATTATGAAAATTTGAAAGTATATTTATGATATATTTGTTTACATTTATATTTTTTAAGGACCAAAATTAGGAACATAGGGAGGTATGATGAACCCGGGTTGGTCCTATCGCTAAATATTCAACTCATGTCACATAAAGATGATTTCGAATCTCACTATCAATATTTGTCGGTAAATAATATATACACCATTCGGTCACAATTATTAGCAAAACTTTACATTTTAGATTTATTTAATTAATGATGTATATAGTCTTTATTATAGACCACATACATTATTTAATAAATGAATATAAAATACAAAATTTTACTTATAATAGTGACATGAGGGTGTACGTACTAACTCAACACTCTTTTTAACTTTCAAATTTCTCTAAACCCAATAAGCAATTGAACCATCTCATCTAAACTTAAAAAGGGATATAGGGAGGAATTATCCAAAATTTACTCCTTTCATATGTTTTCTTGATGTATTATGTCTTTCTTTTTCCATCGCATGTTACACTTATTCTCTTTCACGTCTTTCTCGTCCTTTTCCATTTATCTCTCTTACACCTCTCAAATAATTCTAAAATGAAGTATAAGAGTTGAGACAATCATTATGATCTCCTACCCTATCGAATTCTATGGTTGAAAGACCAAATCAAAAACTAAATTTATAGATAGCCAAGTGTAAATAGTGAGTGGCGAGGGAATCCAAGTGCTCCCTTTATTCTAAGGTGTATACTAGTACTATATTTATATTCCATATATGCTGACCATGCATTGATTTTCTTTTCAGCTTGTAGTGCCTAGAAATGAGTAAAAGAAGATTTAGAAAGTATCTTTTTTTGTGGCCAAGGCTTCATATATCAATATAGACTTGTTAGTGCTGCGATCCATTTGACATACTTGAAGAGTCTAGTGACCTTAACATTTAACCATTTTGCCAATTTTCATGCAAATGCATTTTGCAAATTAAATGTACATTATGTACACCAAACTTTTCTAAGTGTAACTACATGGTTATAGTATACAAAACATAATTGTAATAGCCCGGATATATACTTTAAACTGGAGAGATATCCGTATTAAATATTGATACTTTGCGAATACCCACCTTATATAAGTCATGCTTAATTTTTTTAAAATATTTTACCGGAGACTCAAATATACATATTTAATTAGAGTACGGATCTAGGATACATGTGAAAAATAAATGGATATTTACACGAGTGATGACAATGAGGGAAAAGAGACATAACTAGATAGCATTAGACATATTAGTATAGACAAAAATTCTACAATGTGTTGTATCATTAAAATCATATATCAATGAAGAATCATCGATGATCTTCTTTATAAGCATTTTACATGTATATAATTTTCATTATAACTTTTTTATTAACGTATCAAGGTTTGTATCATATCCTAAATTTTAAAATTTTCAAATACCCAGGCTTCTGCTATATTAAATAGTCTTCTGAAATTTAAACATAATGTGTGTATATAAAGATGTTGTGGTAAAAATATTTTTTACGAGTTTACAAATGCAGTTCATGTGGCTGAGTTATGACACTAAATTATTATTTTTAATAAGAGGATTCATATGGTTCAAAACTTCGGCTAATATTATACTACAAAAAGTCTTGTTAACGAGTATCTAAATGACATCCTTTATGTATTTTAAACAAGATAATTATTCGTCAAAAAGTTAGTTATCCATTCATAACATATATTAACACACAACGCTATATAAAAACTTAATATTTATTTAAACATTAAACAATGTCCTTATGAGGACACTCTTTATCATTTGTCTTATTCTTATGATCAAGCAAACAAAATTTCATGTAAATTGGACATTTGTAACCATGTAATCTACGGTGAACATTTTATTTTATTTTTAAAATTCTTATTATTATTTTAGAAATACGAAAGAAGTACAAAAATTATTTAACCAACAACTCGACAGGAAAAAGTACAGGGATTACTCGACCCACATCAAAAACCTATTATATGTTCATTTGTAGTTCTTTTTATTTTTTTAGTAGAAGTTCATTTATAGTTATTTGTTTACGTATCAAATAGCTATTTGGTTCAGAAATATATTGTTTGAAAAGCTACCAACGAGAGGTGAGTTATTTTTTGAAAGAATTTTCTCGGATCCTTTTTTTTTTTGGGCCAGAGTTTAAACCCCGAATCTTGCATATATTATGCATTGTTCATACCAACTGAGTTAAGCTCACGATGACAATTTTTCGGATCTTAATAGCACATCACGTCTATTTTGTTCTTATGAGATACAAAATATCAGTCATGTTTTAATTCATTTTATGTCCCTAGTGAAAAAAGTTTGGCAGGATATTTATAATTGGATGGGCGTTGAATCTACACAAGAAACATTGATGGATTTGGGAGCTTGGAAAATCAAACAAGGGAAGGAACAAGGAAATCCTTATTTATTAATTTTAGTAGGTTTGCAGCAACTTAACCTAATAATTTCTGCATTAGGTTAGCAACAATTTAACCCAACAAATTTCATCTAAAATGCAGCGCACTAATTTAACCTAACAAATTTCCTCTAAAATGCAGCAATCCCTAATATTTCTCCTCACTGATGATGAGCTTTTCATTCTCATCCTGTTGTGTCATCGTTTGTATATATCTATTGTTTCTGTAGACTTTTTTTTTTTGACAAGTTGATGTACACTTATTTAATACGTTTACAAACAGAATTACCGAACTTTTGATAGGATTACCGAATTTTCTTTTATAATATTTTCAGATTTTATACATTTTATGAAGTGTTTTATTTTTCCCTAAAAAAAATGAAGTGTTTTATTTTATCTACTGTGGATTATCACCTGTTCTTTTTTTCACCATTACCAATTATATATTGCATTTTATTATTTGTATATCAATCCCTTAACAATAAACTCGTGCGACGCACGGGTCAACAATCTAGTATGATATTTAATTTGGTTAGCTACAAATTGGTGGAGTATATCAAATTCGTATCTTGGTTTTGATTTTGTGGTAAAAGAGGGAAGCAAACTAAATATGTTGTTAGAGTTTCTAAGGGTTAGAGTATCCCTTTTACTTCTCATAATATATTTTTGTTTATAAACAATATTTTGCATATATGAACTTACCGTTGTAGCTCAAGTGGTTGTGTTGTGAGTTGTGACATCTAATTAACACGTTTTAAGAAGAAGATTCACAATTCTAACTTTGGCTAATAATGTATTATAAATTTATAACGCTCTTGTTAACAATTTTTAAGAAGATAATCATTCGTTGAAGAGGGGTGATTTAAAATCACCCTCTAACTGGTTTTTCTCTTTCTCTTTTATTGAAATAAGTGATTTTCACATCTATTTCGTTTTCTCTTTTGTGATTTTGTCGTCTTAGTGCGACGTTGTGTTGTTCGTCGTCTTTGTGCGACATTTGTTGTCTTTCTTGTTTTGTTCAGGTATTTGTTCGGTTCAGATTGTCAAATCAGCTTAGATCCAGTGCAGATCCAATCAATGACTTTGGCGTCATCAACATTGCAGATCCGGAGACATGGGCATTCCAGAGACTTGAATATAGTCATAAGTGTAGGCTTTTGTACTTTGCTGTTTTATGCTATTAACATGGATGCTGTGAGTTTGTTCGCAAATTCATCCTTTTTGTTTTTAGCAAATTTGCATTGCATTGATGTACTCAATCAATTTGAATGAATGAATATCATTTATTTTTGTAAAAAAAAAAAAAATCATTCGTTGAAAAGTTAGTACATATTCACAATGTTTGAAATACTACCCAACATTATATAAAAATGTAATATTTTAGACTTACTGAACAATACCCTTATTGATTGTAAAAAATAAAAAAAAAATACCGTTATTAAGATTATATTTAATTTGTTTTATGTTCATGGTCAAACAATCAAAATATGAAAATCGGTCAAAAAAAATTTGGTAGTGAAAATCGGTCATTTGTAACTATGAAATAGTATGGTGAATATTTGATTTTATTTTTTAAAAGCTTATTATATGTTCATTTGTGGAGTTGTTATATAATTAAATAAATCTTTAAAATTAATTATATTTCTAGAAAGATTCTCTCGTTCACACAAAAATCCTTTTTTTTTTGTATATATTTCTCTCTCAAATATGACAATAACGTTAAGAAAATACCTCTAGAAAAACTTTAAGAAAATAGTTAAATGGATCAAGATAGAAAGAAATAAAGGATGGAATCTATTGATGACAAGTGATCCCCTCATGAAAGGCAAGGCCAAAGCATATATAAAAGCATGGGCATGTAGTAGAGCCAATGAGCAAGTTATCAAAGCATACATTATTATTTTTTTGAAAGAAAAACATACATTATTATATTAGCAAAAAAATACAATATTAATTATGCGTATTAAATCAACAAATCCCCTTGTTGTTGGTGGTGTAATTGGAGAGGTTTTGGACCCCTTTACAAATTCAGTGTCTTTAAGGATTGTTTATGACAATAACAAAGAAGTAATCAACAGTGGTGAACTTAAACCCTCCCAAATAGTCAACTCACCAAGAGTTCAAGTTGGTGGAAATGACCTCAGAACTCTATACACTCTGGTTGGTATACATATTCTTTACTTAATTAAGTGTGTGTATGTATGTGTGTGTCTAAATACTTAGATTATTTCTTTTGATCAACCAAGAGATTATTATATATAAATTAGAGTTGAAACGGTGCTCAAACCTATATACAAGTGTGAGAGGCATGTAGAATCATACATACAAGAATATAAATGGACTTCCAAACATAGAAGAAAGTTACTTGTTAAGAGACATTAACCTATAAGGTCATGCCTTTCAAAAAAAAAATCCATAAGACCAACACACCACTCATAAAATAAGTTATGTCTTCATTTGTCCTAATCAAAAACCGTTTCTAAGACTGCAGGTGAACATGATCATTGTATCCGAAACTTATGCCATTTCTAGTGGTTCAAATTGCCAAATTAATGGCAATCTTCACTACAAGAAATATTGTCATCACTCACAGCCAAAAGTTGCATGTAACAGCAAAAAGTTAAAAACTCCTTCCTTAAAAAAAAAAGGTTAAAAACTCATTTTTCAAGTGCCACAAGGTGGTTGGAAAAGCCTTGTATGTAACCTTTACCCACTTAAATCACCAATAACATTACTTCAATACAAACTAAATCTAATTGGGACCATTCTTAATAACAATTGCCACAGGAATGCTATATCACCTTAGAAGGGGGCAAAATCTTTAATTGGTTAATGATTTTGTTTCTAGGGTTTTTGACTTTGTAGCACTTTGCAGGTGATGGTGAACCCTGATGCACCAAGCCCTACTGATCCTAATATGAGGGAATACCTGTATTGGTAAGTATGAATTTACCCATATGAACTTATTAATTAATTAACAATCGTACACCCTACTTCCTTTCTCAATGTTCATATTTTTAATTTGATCTTGAAATTTACCACAATCATATTTTTATTTTGTTTCGGCAATAGACATGATAAAAAATTTTACTTTATAATTTAGCATGAATGAAGTTAGTTGATATAATTATTTTATAAGCAAAATAGTTCATTAAAAATGAAACAATGAATCCAAGCACAAGAGGTGACCAAGTTCAACAAACATGAGTGAGTGAGTTGATATAAACATATTCAACTTATGCGCATAACCTTTGAATTCATTCTTTCAAAAAAAAAAAAAAACCTTTGAATTCATGAAAAGTATAACTTGAACGGTGGATACAATAGACCCAAGTGGTTTCTTACGTATTGTGGAATCGATATCACATAAAGCAACATTTATCAATAGAATTCTGCTCTTTACCCAACACTTTTTGCTCGCTCCCAACTGAAATGACCAAAATGCTCATGCGTGAGTTAACTCACGCTAGTGTAAATCTCTGCATGAATTAAGTCACGCAGTGTGAGTTAAGTCACACAGATTTAACACTAGCGTGAGTTAACTCACGCATGAGTATTTTTGGAATTTCAGTTAGGAATGAGCAAAATGTGTTGGGTAAAGAGCAGAATTCTTATCAATGGTTCATTCTTTGCAATTTTGTACTTCTCACAAATAACTTTATTCGCACTGTATATCTTTATTTTGATTAGAGTAATTATACACAAACATCCTAACGTGGCATACACCATCCTACCACTTCAATATGATATTTTTTTATTAATTATTTTGGGGTAATTTTGTCCATTTCAAAATAAACAAGGGGCAATTTTGTCCAACACAGTCAATGATAGATCTCTGGCAAGTGTATCAAAAACTATCAAAGTAATAAAATAAATTCGTTCCCACAAGGACTGTGTTAATCTCAATAATTCAATAGCGTTATTACTTAGGATGTGTAAAAGTTATATTGTTGCCCTAGGCAGTTGATTTGGTTTGATTGCATAAAATTTAAATAGTTAAAAGTAAAGATTTGATTAGAAAATATGAGAGAGATGAGATCAGGTCTTTCGAATCATCTAAGTTCCCCTAATTGGTATACTGCACCTATTTCTTATGAATGATTTTCTAGTTTCATGATGGTTAACAAAATAGGCTTAATCAATCCCTTGACTTAGGACCCTCTTCTCTGATTACTGCCCTTAATTCCTTACGTGGTCTAATATTCTTTGAAAGTTTTAAGAACGTTAACTTAATATCACAAATAAACGATTATCCATTCCTAGACTAACCATATCAATTCCTAGACTAACCATGTTTATTTGAACAATTCAATTATGTCTAAGTTGAAAGCTATGGTTAGTAGTCATTCATTCTCACTAAATCATGTTTATATTTGATCAGGATAAAAAAAACATTAAGAACAATTTAATTGAATAAAAATTAGATTGTCATTCACAATAGATAGAGTTTCACAGCAACATGTTTCAATTAGGGTTACAAAGATTCATCTCAGACCTAATCTCTAAGAGATTTAGCTATTCATAATCGAGTTTACAAATAACATAATCAATATAGGAATCAAAATATACATGAACCGGTAGAAGGTTGAAGAAATCGCCCTCCTAGTCGTTTGTTAGTCTCAAAATCGCACTTGACTCTTCTCAATTCGTAACCTTGTTTTCAGAATAGTCTTCAGCTTAAATAGGCTCAGAAATTCGCCCAAATCGTGTCACGTTTTAAGTAAATCGTGACACGTTTTTACCTTGTGTAACAAACAACAGAATTAGGGTTTCTGAATAGATTGGGTGCGAGTACATTGTTAAATCACTAATTTAATATAATTCGTTGATTTTAATCCAACAGCTGACAATTAATCCTCTCATCATAACCACTTCTCTCACTTGATATATATATATATATATATATATATATATATATATATATATATATATATATATATTGTGGTAGACGAAACAAGGTAATTAGACATTGTATAAAAATGTCAATCAAATTATTTTTTTAATTACTCTATGATTTTACATCAATAAAAAAAGTTTCTATTCAACAAATATCTGTTATAATTAGTTCCATTCTAACAATTTCCCTCTTCATTATTGGATTTTTATTCAGGATGGTTACCAATATTCCAGCGACTGCAGGGACAACATTCGGTACGTGCACACGTTTTATATTAACAGTGAATAGACATTAATCTCAACAATAAATGTGATAATAAGTTATGTGAGCATAGATCAATTGGCAGAGACAATACATTGTTATATTCGGTGATCAGAGTTCGAATCCCGACACTCCACTTATTCACTTTAAAATGTGAATTTTAGCCACTAAACTACTTGACAAAAAATGATAATAATGTGTAATTGATTAATATCTTTTGTTATAATATTTTTATAAACATCTTGTTAATTTATTTTTTTGGTATACAACGTCTAAATACATGTTGTTTTATTAATTGCAGGGCAAGAGATAGTGAGCTATGAAAGTCCAAGACCAACATCAGGGATTCATCGTGTGGTATTTGTCTTGTTTAAGCAACCTTGTAGGCACACTATATTAGCTCCTGGATGGAGGCAGAATTTCATTACAAGAGATTTTGCTGAAGTTTATAATCTTGGATTACCTGTTGCTGCTCTCTATTTTAATTGTCAAAGAGAAAATGGTTCTGGTGGAAGGAGGCTAATCGTCTAATAATTAAAACCACAACCATCACCAACCTTAAGCAAAAGAAAAAGACATTTACTCAACCAGAAAAAAAGCAAAAAATGTTATCATCCTGTTATAAATAACTATAACAATAATAGTAGTAATAATAATGATCAATAAGAATAAGTAGAATAATAAATGTTTTTGTGAACAAGCAATAATAGTAATAATAATAAATGTTAGTTAGAATTCGAAGCTCAACTTTGAATTCAAGTGTGTATGTGTGCCCTAATATATTCGACAAGTAAATGTAATGATCTTAGAAGAAAAAATATTATTATAGTTATAAACATAAAATATTTACCTTGTTCGTCTTATATTTAAGTTTTTTTAACAGAAGAAAACTATCTCATTTCATTCAAAATAATATTATGGATACAATCAAATATTTCAATGAATAAATGGAAACTAGTATAAGATATGTTCATCCTAGCAAAATTATGAGCATCCTCATTGGTTTGTCTTATAATAAACTTCATCTTCGTATTTGTGAAAAAAACGAGAACATATTTCTACATTCTTTACTCTTAACTCAAAAATCAAATTCAACTATTCTATTATTATGGTGCCTATAAACTACTCTTTTAGAGTCAAGTTCAAATGTAACATTATTGATATGCAAGTCTTTGACCCATCTAAGAGCTTAAAGTAAGCATATAGCTTCTCCTTTTTCAACATTGAGCACCGGCGAAATCTACTCAATTTTTGCCAAAACAAAGCTCTCTTGATCTTCTTAGATACAAATACATAATCCCACCATGTTTTTAGAAATACACTCAATTTTATGGTTGCGAGTTTGGGAAAAAAGCCCAGTTTTTCATCCCAAACCCATGGGAATTTAGCCTATAAATACAACCTATCTCATTCACAATTATTCATTCCGAACAAAGCAACTC
>Ga0315915_1006357_pt1 | contig 14444 bp, 4 predicted proteins | sample MpolbnodulesMG_FD_207738 | JGI IMG/M metagenome (GOLD analysis project Ga0315915, IMG submission 207738) | Medicago polymorpha root nodule microbial communities from Los Angeles, California, United States - branched nodules | ecosystem: Host-associated > Plants > Roots > Nodule | place: USA... | reverse complement strand
TTTAAAATTTGATTGCATTGCCATAATTATCCTTAAATTAATTTCAAATTTCAATATTAACCTTGTAACAACTTTTATTATTATTTGTTATTATTAGGTTATCTTATTCTTATAACAATTATTATTATTATTATTATTATTATTTTTTAACAACTTTTATTATTATATTATCTATAACTCTTATTTGTTACATCTAAAATCTACTACTACTTTGTTGATGTCAACGACCTTATTATTATTATTATTATTATTATTATTATTATTATTATTATTATTATTATTATTATTATTATTATTATTATTATCTTATTTTAATTCAACTTATTATTGTTTGTTGATCCTTTTTTTTAATGTTAATTCACCGGTTCATGTCTTGTTGTGGAAAATATATGAGTCAGTTTGAGATAAAATAAACAGCTTAAATATGTGTTTATCATTGGTTGGTCTCTGAAATTTGTAAAATCAAGTAGTTTCTTTTATTTAATTAAGTTTAAAGGTAAAACAGTAAAATAATTTTAAAATTCCTCCCCCTCCCCTCCCCTCACCTTGCGAACCAAACACGTTTTTAATTAAAATATCTTCCCTTCTCTCCCCTCCGTTAAAATCCCTCCCCTTCCCTCCTAATTCTCGAACCAAACGGACCCTAAAAGACTTTTTTTTGAAAGACTTAAATATTAACAAAAATAAACAAATCAACCTTTAAATATAGAAAAAAAAACGTATCACTACCAAAAAAAGTTTTAAGGCACTACCAAAAAAAAAAGACAAAAAAACATATCAACCTTTATTAAAATTTATTCATTTTTTGTAAAAAAAATATATTTATTCATTGGACCAAATATTATTTTATTACTTGGATAAATGTACTGCCATTTATTTTGTATTAAATATAAACAAAATGGTGCGTGACTTCAGTAAAAACAAATGTTTCGTGCACGACTCTCCTTTTCATTATTTATGTACTTAGTAAGATGCTGATTGATAATTGAAGAGGTAGGGGCCAGGGTCCCTTGCCTGCACTAGCAGTTTTGAACTAACATTTACAGTAGCAAACAATCACTTTTACATGCAATAGCTTATTTTTTTACTATAAATAGGTGTGAAAATATTATTAGGCGCACCAGTCTATCATTTAATCGAAATTTCATATGATGTTTGTCCTTTTGAGATCTGAAATAACTTTCAAAGCTAGAAAGTTAGATCTAATCTAAAATAATTAATATCAAAGATTTCATTGATGTGTAGTAGGTCTTAAAGAAGAAAACATTGATTTTCTTAATTCGAGTTAAATTTGATATTATGAATATTTAATTTTAAATAAAAAAAATATGTTTAAAAGAATGTAGTTGTCTCAAATTATGAAATTAAAAAACATGTCTAACAAAGCCTACGTTTGTTTTAGCTTTTTTTAAAAATAGACTTTGTATTAAAAAAAAATCTAAAGATTTTTTTTATGGATTTATTAAAAAAAATTAAAGCTAATTTTGTTTGTTTACTATCCATAAATATCACTTAGTAAAATAAATAAAAAATTAACTAGTTTATGTTAGCTCCTTGTCTTTAAATAAAATATATTTTGAGAAAATCTAACCTAATAACTTTTCATTTTAGAGTAAAAAATGGTTTTTTTATGAGATGGTTTTTTTAAAATATCATAAACAAACATTTCAAAATGACAAAAATTATGTTTTTTTATAAAAAAAATTCAGAAAAAATCTGAAACAAATGAACCCAAATTCAATGGCGAAAACTTTTAGAGTTTTTTTTAGAGTGCTTAACTCACAAATTAGGAAAAGTACAAGGGGTAATCGACCTGCAAAAAGAAACCCCAAACTAAATCACGACATTTTAAAATACAGATCGAGGGGTTTTGAAATCATCCATAATACATACAAGACCCCTTTTTGTTTCTAGCTAGAAACCACCTCCAAAAAATCGTTTTGATTGAGTCAAGAGTCTCTTCCACCTCCAAGATGTTAGAAGAAAAAATGACCCCGTTCCTAGCTAATTATGAATTATTAAGAGTATCACATTACCATACAAATTATTTCTAGAACTAAGAAATTGTGTCTACTCTTAACTAATTACGAACTAAGAAATTGTGTCTACTCTTAACTAATTACGAATTATTAAGAGAATCACTTTTGAATGATGATTTGAAAATGAATTTATAAATTGTCGGTACTCATTACCATACAAATTTATTAAGTATTGAGTTAGAATCCTGTCCAAAAAAAAGTATTTAGTTAGAATCAATTCAATTTTTTTTTTTAGAATCAAATTTTGTTATTAATCACTTAATCTAGAGACCTACCTCCTATATAGCCAATCCATCTTCTACATGGTAAATCTTCTATATAGTAAAAACTGTGTATCTTCGCAGCTAGCTAGCCCTATTTTCCCGCATGTCATATCATAACAACCCTCACACCTCCAAGGCTCCAAAAATAAAAAATCTTCAATGAACTATATAAACATATATAATTTATTTTGTCAAAAAAAAAATATATAATTTAAGGAGTAAAAAAAACATAGTTGTAATTCCCTTATTTTTGTTTAGGAAATGTGTTTTTTTAAGGCAGAGGTAATGTGTTGTTATTCCTAATATCTATCTAGTACATCTTTGTCTTTATTATCTTAAATAAATTTTCCTCCAACCCAGAAATGAAGCATAAATATATCACTGACAAGAATCAAATAATCAACAAAGTTCAAACATGATTACAGAAAAAGTAAAAAATAGTGCAAATTATTAAAGCCGTACGTACTTGGAACTGGCATATTCATAGAGTTTCCCAGTTGTTGAGAAAATAACAAGACCAACTTCAGCATCACACAAAATCGAAAGCTCCTCAGCTTTCTTGAAGATCCCTCTTCTTCTCTTCGAAAACGTCACTTGCCTTGCAGTTGCATTGTCTATTTTCTTTATCTTTATCTTCTGCCTCGCCATTAATCTTTCTCTACATTCAAAACTAAACTTTATTAGAATTATTTCATTTCATAACAATAATAATTAAATGAAGTATACACATAAATCATGTGGTATATAATATATAGTACTAAGAAAATGTGATTTATACGTTATATAACAAATAATGGGTTTCAATTGAATTTTTTGTACTAAAGTAACCTAAACCCTAGTTTCAGATCTGGCCAATAATATAGAAAATTTTGTATGAGAAAACATAAACAATATTAAACTAAAAGGAATTAGCTTTTTGGGTTTTGGAGGGTTTTGATTTTGTTGAGTAGTGAGTGTGGATTTTTTATTTTTTTTTTGTTATTAGTGAGTGTGGATTTTGAACTCCAGTACCTGAAAGATGTTGCCAATAATAGAAAGAAAACATGAGAGGAAGGTACGGAAAGAGAGAGAGAAAGGGAAAGGAAAGGAGAAAGAAAGAGAAAACAAACCTGATTAGTGATTAGAATGGTGTGGCTGAATTTTCAAGAAAGGGAAGGGGGGTTTCTTCCCAAATATAGCTAATAAAGAATCTGACTTTCCTTCTTTGTTACTAAATAAATATCTTCAGAATTTTGTACGACATTTTGTTTGTGCTACCTAAAAAGTCTAGCACCAGACCAGTTAATAAGTCAAAAAATCTAAACAAGATCACACGTTCTTTTTCCTTTTTTTTTGAGTTTTTTTTTTAACTACATTATGGATGGATAGTTGGTCATATTCAATATTGAAATTAACTAAACAATAACAGTAAATTTGTTTTCTTTTTTAACTAATTCATTTTGAAGTGGTTCATTGTTTGATATAGGAGTAAGTTTTTTTTTTTTTTTGGTGTTTAATATATTCTATTTTAGCTTGTTAAAAAATATTGTTTGATATGATTAGTGAAAGACATCTTCTAACTCATTAATTCATATTGTCAACAAAAAAACCTTATTGGTTCGTAAAAACTATTTGTGTCGTAAATAGTTTATACAGTAAATTGTAATTAGTGTATTATAATATGCTTTAAATTTTACGGAAATGTACATGTAAAGAAATCAAAGATGAGAATTATATATTGAAAATTATTTGGCCAATTTATTTCTCTAATGTTTGCTAATCACTTTCATATTATTTATGGAAACTCCATGACACATGTTAGCATTACCAAAATAATTATTTAAAAAGATATTTAAAAGACATGATAGTACTAAATTTTACGGAAATGTACATGTAAAAAAATCAAAGATGAGAATTATATATTGAAAATTATTTGGCCAATTTATTTCTCTAACGTTTGCTAATCACTTTCATATTATTTATGGAAACTCTATGACACATGTTAGCATTACCAAAATAATTATTTAAAAGTATATTTAAAAGACATAATAGTATTAATAAAGTACATATTTTTAGGGTGTACGTGGATCAGTTTGGGATAGATTTGGCTAAACCCAAGACACAAATTATATAGGGTACTTCTATTTGGGTAAAGTAAAATAATCATTTGTTACACTATTGGACCGATTTGGACAAACTCATTACTTTTTATTTAGGCTGGGTTGAGTAGTGGGTTACCTATTATTTTTTAAGTTTTTTTTAATATTAAATGAATAAATTATGAGTCTTCATATTTTTCATAAAAATTACTCAACTTTTTTATTTTCTAAAAAAAAATTATAACATATTTTAACTATATTTTAGCGTAAAAAAAGTAATAAATGATAAATATCAAATAATGAATTTCATCATAAAATACTTACATCATACTAAAGTTGGATGACATGAAATTGCATTAGTATCAAAACAACCAAAAAGTGCAACATCTGAATTTGTAACTTTAACATGTTTTAATTTGAGTAAATAGACAATTACCCCCCTGAAATTGTAAGTTTCGTCAATTACACCCTGAAATTAACAAAACTTCAATTACCCACCTGAAATTTCACAACGTTAATCAATTTACCCCCTCCGTCAAATTTTTCTGTTATTGAACATGACGTTTTGCAAATACCCCCCTGAAGTTTTGCACTTATGTGCGAAATGCCCCCCGAGCTTAAAAATTTATATTTTTTTTCTTCTTAAAGGCAAACAATTAAGGGTTAAATATTAATGCTAACTATTAATTTTGGAGTTTGGGAAAACTACATGCATATATATATTAAAATAGGCTTGTACCTGTTTGCTTTTCTCATAGTTTTTTTAAATAAAAAAAAAAAAAAAAAACTAGAGAAGGGGAAAATGTGTATTTTTTAAAGTGACAATAATGAGTAGCAATAAGGAGAAACAAAGTCACAATTAAGGAGTGGGCACCACTTTCACAAGGAGAAACAAAGTGTTACCCCTTTCTCTCTCAATCGCAAATTATCCTCACTGTTCCTTGACCTTTCACCGCCACCATCACCATCCTTCCACCTAATCTCCCGACCATCATGTAGCCTCGATACTGGTGATGCGATCAGCCTCCACGGTTGCGTCATCACCAAACTCCTTCGGGGGTCTGTTTCTTCCGGTGCCGCCGTCGTCCATGGTGGCGGTACGTTCTTGTTCTTTGACTACCTTTACCGTCCTTCGCGCCGGTGACATTGGTGGTTGCGGATCTGGATCAAAACTCCACTTCCCTTACGGTGATGATGGATTGATGTTGTATTTGAAGAACGTGACCTTAGATCTTTTCTGATCCGAGTTTCGCGTCTGCCTCTTTTAATGAATTTTCTCGGTTTTGTCAGATTGTTGTTGTGTTGCTCATCTTGCTTTGTTCCCTGATTTTAACTTAGGTCTGATGAGATCTGCAGGTTACAAATTTTACAGGTTTGCATCCACTGCACAGAGAAATTGGGGAAGGTCTTGAATCAGTCTCAATCATTTTTGAATGAATTTGGATTGTTTGGTTACTGTTAGGAAAATCAATTCCGGCTTGTGTTGATTCTTTTTGAATCGCAACGTCGTGTTCATGGATAGTTTGGCTCAAAAGGGCGACTATTGCTTGTTGTTGTTTTGCAGGGAGTTGATGGATCGTGGATTGTTTATGTGTTGGCAGACGATTCATACGTCATTTATCCCAGTCATCTTGTTGATTGACATGGGATTGTGTGGACTCGAAAGAGTCATCAATGCTTGTTGTCGTTGTTGCAGGGAGTTGATGGTACGTGATCCGATTCGTGTTGATGATCGATTCATTCGCCAAACTTTAGACCCGTGCTTAATTGTTAGAATTGTTTAGGGTTGGACCCACTTTATGGATCATTTTTTGTTTTTGCCCGTTAGGGTTGTTGACTGAGTCAGGTTTTATGTCCCCCCCAATTTTTATGTAATTTTTTTCTTTTTTCATAATATATATGAGCAATTGACAACAAAGGAGAGTATTGTTCCAACCTAGTTGGACACTATTCTTTTTGATGTCATTTTGCTCTTGGCTTATCAAAAAACTTTCTTGTATAAAACATGACACAAAACCTTTTCTCATTTTGATACTAAAACAAGCCAAGAACCTTGGAGTATAACTAACATTTCATAGTATAATATAAAGGCTTTCCATTTCCCAAATAGTTCACATAGTCTAAGATTTAAGGTCTATGCATTTTCCTCTAATATGACATGCAATGTGAAAATGAAAAGACCAAACCTCAAATTAGTTCATATTTTTAAGATGGTATCATTCATTCACTTCTCCAAAATAAATTTAATAAATCAATCATCAATGAAATCATTATGTTACATTTCTATCCTATTTCCCCCAAATAAATAAATAAAAAATAACAGCAATAATTCTCATTACACATAAAAAAAATATAAATTTTCAAGTTCGGGGGGCATTTTGCACATAAGTGCAAAACTCTAGGGTGGGTATTTACAAAATGTCATGTTCACTAACATAAAAATTTGATGGAAGGGGTAAATTGATTAACGTTGTGCAATTGCAGGGGGTAATTGAAGTTTTGTTAATTTCAGGGAGTAATTGACGAAACTTACAATTTCAGAGGGGTAAATGCCTATTTACTCGTTTTAATTTTCATCATAGAGAATGTCTTTTATCAATTTTAAAAATTAGACTTGATTTATAACCAAAATCTTTTGTATTCTCCTTTATCCCAATGAAAATAAAAATAATTTTTTTTGGCACTATTGGGTAAATGAGTTTATTGGATTTGGGTCTAATTTTACCCGAAACACATTATTTTTTATGTGTTTTTCATTTTTAAAACCATATTTACCCAATTACCCAACCCAATCCACTTTTTTTTTGTTTTATTTTTGTGGTTTTGACCGGGTTTTACGGGCTGACCCAATCCATATACACCCTAATATTTCTCTTCAAACCAATAGTGTAAGAGAAAAACAATGGAGAGAGAAAAACGAAGAGAGAGAATAAGAATGTCGTGTGAGTATGAGAGAGAAAGCTGTCCAAAAGTTGTCACATAATGGTTGTACAAATATCATTTATCTAATGAAATAGTGTCTTCTAACTAGTTGACCAATAACAAATATTTATTACGTGAATGATTTTTTTTTTTTAAGGATACGTGAATGATTTATACAGTAAATAATTATTAATGTATGATATATTTATTCAAATTTTTATGTAGATACCACAATGCTAATATAATGAATATCTATATTTTAACTAATTTATGACATTTTTAAAATAAATAAAAACTAATTGATGATTGAAATCCTCTCCAAAAAAAAAATTGATGATTGAAAGACACTTGTAACTAATTGATCAGTGACACACTTATAATCAGTGTAATAAAATTTCCTTCAATATAATTCCCTTTCCATTAATTGATTAGTGAAACACTATGTTCTAAATAATTTTTTTTTTTGAAGGAACTATGTTCTAAATAATTGATCAGCGGAAAACATAATGGTTTATATATATAAATATATATGTACTATAATTTTGTTCAAATTTATATTTAGAAGATGTTTTTTTTTTGACAAAATATTTAGAAGATGTTGAAAATATACAATCCTAATAAAACACATATTTATCTTTGGCTAAATTGCATTTTTGGTTCCTTAATTAAAATTCGATTTATTTTGATCCTTAACTTCTCTCTATTACACATTTTGGTCATTTCCGTTAGTTTTAATTCAAAAACGTTACGTTTCCTTCATTTTCTTCTGGAATTTTTCCGTGATTCTTGTTGTTGAAGGTTGATGGAGATGATGTGAAGATGAAAAAGAGGAGAAGAAGATGAAGAAAATCTAACGTTTTTGAATTAAAACTAACGGAAATGACCAAAATGTGTAACGGAGAGAAGTTAATTGACCAAAATAAATCGAATTTTAATTAAGGGACCAAAACGATACTACCTAAATAGTTAAGGGACCAAAAATGCAATATAGCCTTTATCTTTTAACAAAACAATATCCTCCTGATCCTCTATCTGATTAACCATTGAAAGACAAATGATCGTGAATTATATTCTTTATGCTTTCTCTATCTTCTACATTTCTTTCTTTAATATGTCAATGAAAGTATGGAGGTTGATGGTTTGAATACTAAGACAATTTTTATGGGGAGGAGTCAAAGTTGGGAATAAATTTTCGTGGGTAAAGTGGGTGTGGTGGTGAGTGGGCTGAACCGGGAAGGTGGTTTAGGTGTTAGATACTTAAGGCTATTCAATTTTATAAGAAAGTGTACCATGGTCATAAATATAAATGAATAGTGTTTAGGCATACACATATAAAAAGATATTTTTTTAATAATAAAAAAGAAATTGATAATGAAATGACTTAGACTTTTAAAAAAACGATTTTTGATGTGTTTGTGACCAAATACTATTCATTTATATTTGTGTTTATACAAGAATGCCTCCAATTCTACTCTTTTGACAAAGTGGGGGTGGAGGTTAGTAGATGAAAAAAACTCAATTTTGGAATAGAAAAATGTTATTTGGACAACCATTTAATTGTCCAACAACGTATTTATATATAATGTAGATATAATTTCATTTTTTATTAGTTTTTTCCTCCCTCGTCGAGTTAAATCAATATTTATAAATGATGTATTTTTATATGGTTGTCTCGTACGTCATCAAATTTTGAAATTGGTCTTTGGGATAAGTTCCTTGAAGTTAATTAATATGATATAAAGAGTTGTTTGTCTCGGATAATGAGCTTTTACAAATCCTTTTCCTAAGGTTGGAATGGGTGGAGTGTTATAATAGGCATTGTATGTGTGTTGGCCTATGTTTTATTTTGCCTTGCCTTTTTGGTTTAAGGAGTAGGTGGTTGTTAGCTTTTCTTACTTGTTTAGGTGGTTTATCTTGCTTCCCTGTTGGTGATTCGGTAGGGCTCCTTGTAACTGCTTCAGCCATGTCTTTCTCTTCTTGAGAGGACATTGGTTTATTATATTGGCTGTTCAAAAAAAGAAAATATGGGTATCGAGTGTCTGTTGAGTTTGACTAGTGTTCTCTTGGCAAAGCACCATGTGGTGGAAAACTGTGTGCAATGGAGGGAAGGTTTAGAGAAGGCAAGGATAAAATATACCATGCTTCAAAGTAAATAAAAATTCAGCCATAACTGGTGATAATATTGTTTGCACTAAAATGACATATATTTCGTTAAGAGTCCAAAATAACAACATAATTAATTTAGAGTGTTTCTAGTTCTAAATAATATTCAAAACCAACAATGAATCAAAGGATTACTCACCCAAATAGTCTTCAAGTATCGGAACCTCAAGTAATATTGGAACTTTGAGAGCACAACGATAAGATTAAATCAGATATGGATCTTTAAGATGACTAAAATGCCAGATATGGATTGAGACTCAAATTGGTTGGAGTTTGGCCTAGGGATGGAGGAGAGACAGGTTGGAAACGGTGGGAATAAATCAGATATTTATATATGTTTTTTCAATCAAAGAAAAAAAGTCTAGTCTTTTATTAAAATCACGAGAAAGTTAACTCTCCTTAAAAATGGTTTTATAATTGTTTTTGTAGTCTATCTATCTATCCACTTCTTCTACTTACACTATATGATAGCAAGTTACTACCATTTTTACTTACCCATACCCAATTTTCTTCCACACTTTTTCCTTCATAACTTTAGGGTTATTTTTGTCAAATCCGTTGTCAAAAACATTATTTTTACTTAGATACCCATACCCAGTTTTTCTACAATGACATTTCTTTCCCACTTTTCAGGGTTATTTTTGTCAAATCCTAATCAAAACCAACTTTATCAACTTTTCACTTTATCCAACCATCTTTTCTTTATTACATTGTCACATAATTGTGAACAATAATCTATCTACTTACAATATATGATAGCAAATGTTTCCATAACCGGTAATCTTTCATATAAAGTAGCTTCCTCCTCTATCTCCGACTTTATCATTTTAAAGAAGTTTAATGTCTGTATCCACCCTCCAAAGGCTTCCCAAGATTATTGAAGTTGTTTGGCACCCTCCTATTCTCCATTTGATCAAATGTAACACAGATGACTCAGCAACCACTGCATCCTCATCTTGTGGTGGCATCTTTAGAGACAAAGATTCCAAATTCCTCCTTTGCTTTACAAAAAATACTGGAAATGAGAATGCTTATCAAGCTGAATTATCAGGTGTAATCAGGGCTATAGAAATTGCAGCACATCATAAATGGAATTCTCTTTGGTTAGAGGTTGATTCAGCTTTAGTGGTGAATGCCTTCAAAAATCAATCTCTAGTTCCTTGGAGACTAAGAAATCGGTGGAATAACTGCATGCATATTATTAGTAACATGAATTTTTTGGTATCTCATGTGTATAGAGAGGAAAATTGTTGTGTTGATGCCCTAGTCAACCTTGGTCTAACCCTAGATAATCTTACTATTTGGCTAGAGATCCCTGCTTGTATTAGAGGTTACTATGGTCAAAACAGACTAGGTTTGCCTTGTTTTAGATTTGTTAACTTTTGAAGAGGTTTGGCTTGGGCCCCCTCTTTTTCCTTTGTTTTTTCTTGTTTCCTTTTCTTTGACTAATATATTTTGGATAGTCTTAGCACACTGCTAAGCTATCTTTGCTTTAAAAAAAATATAAATACAAGTTCCAACTATGTTGAAAAATTGTTTAAAAGTGGCACTGGCATATAATAATATATAATAATCAATCAATATGAACAATTGAGGAAACAATATATGAAAAATATTATAAAAATAAATAAATAGCAGTGATCGAGTACTTATGATCTCCAAAGAGCAACTTTAAATTTAGTTTCAAAGCAGTATAAAGTATCTATAATTCTATCTAACTCTAACTCTAAGGAAATTAAACAAATATAACATGTTGGGTGCAAAACTTGTGACATGGTTCGTCACTAAAACAACAACAAATAAATTAGCATGGAGGCTTAAAATGGGTTACCAAAGGATAACATAGTAATAAGGGTGGCTTGAAAAGGCTTAGAGTATCAAACAAGTGTTTTGTGTGTATAAAAATATGACCAATGGTTTATAGAAAACCAATGCAAGGCTCGAGTAAAATAATATTCAAACATGGATCACATATGAAAAAATGACATTAAAAAGCGAAAAATATTTGTCTCGAATTCTCACCAGTTATGCTATAGATAAAAGAGATGATGATTATGATGAACATCTTCAGTAGAAAGCCCCAAAGTCATTATGCTCTTGAACTTTGTAAGTAAGCTAGCTCTCTGCCTTGGCGGTGAGAAGAATTCTCTAAGATAAAAACAATTTTAAATTTTTTTGAAATGGAAAGGTGATGAAATTCATGCGAATTCAACAAGCATTGTCATGAGTAGCAAACATTAAGTGATCATATGATAACTTTTTATTTTTATTTTAAGAACATAAAATAAAAAGAAAAAAAAATCATAAAATTTCATACTGATGTGGGTTACCTCCCACGATACGCTTCTTTTAAAAAGTGGCATATATGATTAAAAAAAATTATCATTCGTCTTCCTTTTGTTGGGTAAGTGAAGAAAAATCTAATTTCAAAACAGAATAAACGTTGTGTATAAAACAATAATATTTCCCTATCAATGGATCCTTACTAATGAACATGGTCACAGATCAAATCATTACCTCTTGTAGTGTAGTTCCTTTGAAGTCAAATTTATGTAATCGATTACGAGCGCCACTCAATCAGCAGTGCCTCTACCCTAGATTTTTGAAAGTGATATCAGGTTTTTCAGTGACTTTTGCTTCTACACAAGGGTTCTATTTATATAATCCCTTGTGTGCTCACCAAATTAGGCGTTATTGGGCTTGTACAAACCCAATAACCCATTCACTTGATCTACTAACTAATTAGCCTCACTTACTAAATGTACCCCCAAATAAGTCTTACTTAGTTCTCTCGTTCAACTGCCCTTATGTGTGTGACCTTGTAGATTATCGTAATGTTGGCAATGATATTAAATCACATATTTAATATTATAAACAGTGAGCGATATCTAAAAACACGTCACTGTTATCCAAGTGATGAGAATATCACCTGATCTGACAAACCTTTTATGTGATAAAGATCTTGTGCATTGTCACTTTTTTGCCCTCATGTCTATATTGAACACAAGGTATAATATGTCACACTTGTCCAATTCAATATTGCGTCTTTAGACACTTCTCCTGTTATATAGGAGCGAAAATTCCATATAGATCACTCGTGTCCCTCATCATGATTTATCGAGGACCCATCAACCGACTTTATAGTCATCATGTTACGAATGAAGTTTGTACGACAACAAAGTATATGACTCCTACATTTAGGATATAAAGTGGTTTCATGTGGAATGGTGGAATTCACCCCTTATCAAGCATTCTCATGGTGGGTCAATCAAATACAAATATTACCATTAATATTTATATCTACGTGAAGACTTAATAACTCCTTATCCATGATCCGTGAGATGTGATCATCAATCTACTCACATAATAATCTCTATGCTTTAATGTTATCCCACTTCACACTAAATCTTGATTACAAATATTTTAAAAATAGTGTCCTTGTGTTTAATGGCGTTTTTCGATTAAGTTATACTTAATATTCCATTTAAACAAACTAACTATTCTATTGACTTTATTATATTAAAGCCATAAACATAATAAATAAATGTCTTTATTTAATAAATAAATATTCGATATACAAGTCTCATGTTCTAATAAATAATTGTCCTCTAGGCTTACACCAATAGTAAGGACTCCATAAACTTGAGAAATAGATGATGTTGCTTATATATGCTTTTTGAGTTGACATCGGTGAATAATATGCATATATGGTATCTAAAACTTCATCAATCTCATTTTTTTCTCGACGTTGTTGCTAAAACTTTGAAGTGTTTTTTGTTGGACATCTAAATTTCTTCAAAGTCGAGACTTATTAGTTTTCTTCCAAACTAAATCATCCTTAAGTCTCATTGTTTTTCCGTCCTCATGTTTGTTTCTACAACAATGAAGTTATCTCCAATCTCCGGCTTCTCAAACTTAACCACTTGCTAAAATAACCTCTCACATTGACTCTCAAATTTTTCAATTGAAACATGATTAGTATTCGTGAATTCAATGAAAATATCTTTGATGTGAAAGTTCTCATCAATCTCTCAAAAGAATTTGAGTAGGAAGCATTTGCTCCCAATTGATTTTTTTCATGAAAAACTCGTCTTCTTGTGCTTCCAAGACTACTAGATCTTCACCTTCTTGTGGTGGGACATAAAAGTCTAAAGTGTCACTCTTATGTCCTTCTCTATAAAAAAAAAACAAATATATATGGTAGAAACTGAAAGAGGTGTTTTTCAAATGTATCTCATGATCTTCCCCATAAGTATACGACATTTTGTGGATAGAATATAAGTTTCAGTTTCTTCTGAAAGTTATAGAAGAAAATAATCATTAAAATCTTTCATGCTTTGTGATAGATATTTGGCAAGTGAACCAAAATCAATCGAAGTAATAAAAATTCGTTCTACGAGGACTGTATTTAACTTCTACTTGGCAATTTCATTATTAAAAAGGATGTAATAAATTTGTATTTATGCTCTAGGCAGTTGAGTTGTTTTGTAACATAAACGGATGAAAAGCAGATAAAGGTTGGTTTTTAGAAATTTGAGAGAAGTATGGTTAAGACCTTCGAATCCTCCGAAGCTCTCCTATGGTAATTTGCACTCCTAATTCAAGCAATGATTATCTAGTTTAACGACAGATTAACAAAGTAATTCTACTCAATCTCTTGACCTAGAATTCTCCCCGCAAGTGACAACCCCTTAATCTCTTTAAGTGAATTCGAAACTGTTGGAGGTTTTAACAGAACGTTAATCCCTATGTCATAGCCTAATAATGATCTATCTCTAACTTGATTACTTAGGTTAAACTTATTACCTAGATCAGAGTCGAAAGCCAGGGTTAGTGGTCATTCAATCTCTAAGATCAATTTTCATATTCATAAAGCTAGGGTTAGTATTCGATGATAAACATACAAAAAGCATTAAACATAAAGTAATATGAATTAAAACTAGACTTTCATTGATATTCAAATGAGTTCAACAAATTAG
>Ga0315915_1006355_pt1 | contig 14447 bp, 8 predicted proteins | sample MpolbnodulesMG_FD_207738 | JGI IMG/M metagenome (GOLD analysis project Ga0315915, IMG submission 207738) | Medicago polymorpha root nodule microbial communities from Los Angeles, California, United States - branched nodules | ecosystem: Host-associated > Plants > Roots > Nodule | place: USA... | reverse complement strand
AAGGCGGCCAAGAGCGCATTATTGAATAAATTGTTAAAACTTTAAAGTCAAAACAAGTCAATTCACTTGTATATTGTTACTTGAATTTCCATAAAAAAAAGTTTGGGTCTAGATAACAAGTGCCCTAAGTATATTGTTTAAGAAACCCACAGGAAAAAAAAAATATGTTATGAAAATATAAGTCAAACACTTGCTAAAGTCATACGCGTACAATTTTTAATGCAAAATTTGTTACTTTTATATATTTAAACAATGTCCTTAAGACACTTGTTAACATTTTTCAAAAAGTTTTTCATAGGAATTCCTGCCCCACTCTTTTTCTTCCCAATTCCTTTCATCAATATTAAAATATCTTTAAACATAGTTGAAATTATCCGTAACTAAAATTCACTCAAATTTTAACAATCCCTACTTTTAAATTAACTCAAATTTGTTTTGGAGTCCTCACACAAACTCTTACGTTTAAATTTATTGTTCAAAAATACTCTCACCGTTGTATTTATAAATAAATAAAAAACTTTTTAGATTTATAAAATAACTAATGTATGCAATCATATTTATAGATCAGATACATTAATTATTTAATGAACCTAACAAGTTTCCTTTACTAGCGAGTATATCCTATTCTAATCTAAATCACTTTATATTTAACTGACTTTTAATAAAATTTAATTTTTATCACCTCATAAAAAAGTCTAAATTTAATTTTTAATTTGTACAATACGCCATACTTTTCTTTCGACGTCATGGAGAGAAATTTAACCCATTGAAAGAGACAATGTAGTGGTATACTATGTTTTGAGTTTTGACCACGGTAATGTTGCTACCCACTATTTGTCCATTTGTGACATGTGACATTTTCGTGTTCCTTTTTTTTTTTGAGGAAATGTTCCTTTTCGAACTTATCTGCTTTTTAATATTTACAATTACGTAAAATACAATACTAATATTTAGAACAATAATTAAAGGCTTGAACAAAAAAATAATAATTAAAGGACGAGCAGGTTATTTAGGAGTTTAGGTGACAGTGACCCAGCCTAACTAGTGAAGAATATAACCTCAATATCATAGTAAGACGAGGATAGATTGATTAGCATGAAAATTTTGGTAAAGGTCATTCATGTAACAGTTGATATCTTATATGAAATAGCGTTAGGTAAGGTGGTGAGGGTCACATGACCACTTGTCATATTTGTGTATGATGGTAGAAAAAATGTGTGTGTCATTTATGACAGTCAACGTATCACCATTCTTCATGTAATTACCACAACTAATTAGGACAGTACCCTCAATTGAAGAGAATGAAATGGTATGAATTGTAGCATCACATCTCACATGGATCCTTGGAGGCATGTGCAAATTTACCATCCAGCGAGCCTGGGCACACGTCTGGGCTCAACCTATACTTTCTTTGTATCGCTGCAAGAAATTGATAAGAAATTTGACTTATTATGACAACCAAAATCCATCATTATAGGGCAAAATCTGTCTGTCATTGCCAAATGGTTGTCACTGCATGTTTTCCACCTTTTCCTACGAACAAAACGTAGATAACTATAAGGAGACATTTTAAAAACATTATGGACTTCGACCTACGGTTGCGGCTGTCAGTAAAACTTATCATTGTTTTATTTTATTTTTTTATATTTTCTATTCTACTATAAATTATAAAAATGAATTATTCATAAAATTACCACTAAAATTAGTTTAATCAATATAATAAAATATTACCCTCTCCGTTTCAAAATGAGCGTCACTTTAGCCAATTGCACACAAATTAATGAATGAAATGAAATAATCATTAGACATAACAATTTTACTTAAGTGCCCTTGTTTTATATGTAAAAGACAAACTTAAAGTTGCATTGAAAATTGTGTGAGAAAAAAGTTGGAAGAAAAAAATTAAAGTTGTATTGAAAATGTAAAGTGACATTCATTTTAAAACAATTTTTTTGCTAAAGCGACACTCATTTTGAAACAGATGGAGTATATTGTAATCAATATCATTGGATTGTGAAACAGAGGGAGTAATCAATATCATTGGAATTTGAAGTTGATTACTATAATCAATTTTTAGAATAAATTCTTCAAGTGACCTAACTAAAATAATTATCCCTAACTATGAACTATTATACTACCTCCATCCCTAATTATAAGACCCTTTTGTGTTTTTCTTTGTCTCTTTTTTATAAGACCCCTTTGAAATTTCAATGTACATTAATTATTTCTTTACCACTATATCCCTATTTATGTTGCATATTTTTCTGCAATATATTATAAATACTCTATGCCACTAATTCTCTTTCATAAAGGGTAAACATGTAAAACAATAACAATTGTCAATAAAATTAATTCAACATTCAACATTCTTAATTCCCGTGTTTTTTTTCTTTCAAAAGGGCCTTATAACTAGGGACTGAGGTAGTACCATTCACCCAAACCAATACTCTATACTCACATAAATCAAAATCTATATATACTATATTGCTCATTTAATTTATGGTAGCAAAATTTGAATTACTATTCATAATAGCTTATTAGACAAAATGACACAATATCAAGTTACAACTTACAATCATTTCATACTTTAAAAAACTTACAATCACTTCTACAACAGGGCATAATAAATCAGATTTTAACTTCTAATTTGTGAATCTTTAACAATAGGGGGTGCACCAAAGTTATTACCAACATCAACAAAAGTTGAAAGTCCACTAGTTATCAAGCCATGTCAATAAGCTAGTAAAATAATCTTATAAGTCCGTGAGAAATAATTGTTACCAACAAGATCAACGATGTGTGGTTCAATCATTTGATGATATGTTACACCGAGTGGGAGATATTCAAGTCACTTGATGATGTTAATATTATTCGAACATTCACCGTAAAGAGGTCTTAGAAAGGGCATTTACCTCCTAGTTTTATTTAGCACACTATTTTATATTTTTTTTTGAAGTAATTTAGCACACTATTAGAAGGTTATGTTTCATCTCTCTTATTTAAGATTTTACTTTTATAGACAAAATGACGAGTCTATTTTATTTCGATTTATGACTATTTATATATTATGTCACATGTGAATTTGCAGTCAAAATTTTGCCCAAGCTCAATAATTTTTTTGGCTCTGTCACTGCTTGCAGATGTAAAAATTAAATAAATTTAGACAGTCATATGATCACTCAACGAATAAGATGATAACAAAGTTTATTATGTCAAAGCTAAATTAGCAAAGAAGAAGTTTCATAAAACAACATATTTAAGACTTCCGCTGTCAAGAGAATTTAACACCATCCTAACTCAAAACCTTGAGGCAACGAGTATATTGGTTTGTTCAAAGGAAGTTACCAAACAAATGTTCTTTCAACCGATTGTACTTGCCAGGTGTATAGAAAAAGTAGCATTTCCCATGATAGGAAAAGATTAGCCTTTCCCGTGATAAATGCCACCCTCTATTTAGCTTAGTTTCTAGTGGAGATGAAGCTTACCATTCTTACTTAAATTCTAACAAATTAGAAATGGAATGTCTATTGAAGAGCCCAAAAGTAATGCCACAGAAACTCCCATAGCTCAAAAATCCAATATTTAAGGCACACACACTCAAAAAAATCCCATAATACATGACCCTATTATTCAACTACCCCATTATCCAAGGGCTTTTTAGTTTGAGACGGAAATGGATCTTCTCATGTCACATGAGAGTCCATTGAAACCCTCCTCACCTTCCATTACAAGGGAGAAAGAGAAATGATATTTACAAGAAAATGAGATTCAAAGGTAGAGATGTGGATACTTGAGAAAACAAATGGAGAGGATCCATTTCTGTTTCAGACAGTATACACCAGTACAAATCAACCAGCAACCATGAGAAAGATGAGCGAAAGCAGAAGTAGGTTCAAGTTCAACAACAAACAGATTAAATCATTGGAATCTATATTTGAGACTGTGAAGGCTGGAACCTGTAAAGAAATTACAATTGGCAAGAGAGTTTGGATTGCAGCCACATCAGGTTGCTATATGATTTTAGGAAAGAAGAGCTCCATGGAAGTCAAAGCAACATACTTCAAGCCAATTATAACCATTTGGCCTCACAGTTTGATGCTCTTAAGAAAGAGCACCAGATATTGCTATTGCATGTTCTTAAATTAGACTAATTAGCATTCGATTATTTATCATTTCATATCCGTGACTACTGACTAGTTATTAATGTTTGTGATTTCCATTTTAGTAAACAGATGCAACTTTGAATGATCGAATGCAAAAGCCAACAAAACAAAGTCGGAGTTGTACACAACAATGTAGCAAACAACATATGTAGTGAATCAGAAAATGCAGAAAGATCAGAACACATCTGTGGTGTTCCCTCGGATGGTGACAGTAGCTTAAGGATAAATTATTTTGGTTTGGAAGATGAAACTGATCTTAGGAACTTGGTTGAGGAAGCTGGGATACATTTCATTCAAATTATCTTTTTGGCCAATCATCTGTTGATTATCAATGGCGTGATTAATTAAACAAGGCCCTAGACGACAAATTCAGCCTGTTTAGGGTAATGTATAAGATAATGAATAATCTTTTATAAAATCCATTTCAAAATATGAGATGTTAAATCAATTGAGTCTAAATGAACAGCTAGTATGATTGTTTAGCAAGACATCATAGTACATCAAGAGCCCTGCATTGTATTGGGCAGAGTAACGAATTTGATTCATACACAAAATAATTGTTGCCTCAAGTTCAGCTTTTATGAGTCGCTGACTTGTTTCTTTTTTCCGTAGTGCTGCATAGCAAACGCAAAGGCCAATATGAGTAGAGGCAACAGGAATTGCAATGTCTTTGCAACAAATCCTGATGATTGATCCCTAACGCTTTGTGCCTGTGTTTGTGTAGATGGTGGCGAATTATGGTCAACTTTTGTTGGAACGGTGGACGTGTCGACATGGCCAACAAAGTACTTATGCATCATTTCTATTGCAGAGTCACTGTGACCCACATCTTCAAAATCAACAGTAGCATCCTTCCCTGTAAGAACACATAATTTTATTGTCATAAACCAACCATATTGCTATAGTTTTTTTCGCCACTAGATTGGTAATATATTATGAACCAATTAACAAGGAGAAGTCAATTACCGGTTGATGAAATTAAAGATTCATCACCTCCTGGATGATCATCCAAAAATGGGGTCACGTCATACACCTACAACGCAACAATTGAACACATCTTAAGTATGATCAGTCGATGGATAAGCACAATAGTCCTAAAAGTTTGCAGTTTTATTTAGAATCTTATTAGCTGTAGAGAGAAATTGGATGTGGCATGCTTTTCGTGATAAGATATTCAATTTGAAGCTGTCGCATATTTATCAGTTAGAAAACAAGGTCAGGAACAAAGGACGAGTATCTCATTCTTTTATTCAATGCAAAGCACTGGAACATGAAATTTTTTACATACTTCAGTTAACCATGATCATTCCATTCAGTCTTCTGATATAGTTTAACAAGGGATGATAAAATTATTAGTCATTTTCCAATTAGAAATCTCTCTTTAATGCGCTTCAAGATGGGGGCATCTGTACAGCCCTATATGCCTAATAACAATAGAACCCCTAAACTTGCCAAGACAAATCATTAATGCTTCATTTTTCTCTAAGATGGTATAAAAATAAACATTGAAACAATGAAATAGCAGCAGTGGGTGCTAATGATTCAAGTTTTGAGAAAATGACGTAATTCAATTTAATCACAAGTGTGGGTGTCGTGTCGGACACCGGAACACGCCTTCAATCAGAAGTGTCCGCGCAACAAAGCGTGTAACCAAACCAATCATAATTATTTAAATTATCTCATTATCTTATATCACATGAATGGATGGGTTATAGTCTGTGATGAATGTGAAGATTGTTATAATTCCAACTCCAAAACTTATGTCTTGCTGGTTGAATTAGAGAGACTGAATATGCAAAATAGTTTTGGATCTCTTTAAAGAATGAATAAAATCAATTTCACGACTACTTTGACAACTATATATGAGGTGTTACAAATTTACAATGATCCAACAAGTCTCACACATATTCATTGCATAGTTCAGAAATCCTCTCCTTTTGTCATGGGGAAAATATATAAACAAAATTTCAATAAATCTGTTAGCAACAAGGGATTCCATGTCTAAATTTCAATATCATAAAAATGTTTTTGAATCCAAAAGAGTGATGGATCTATATAGGTAGCACACATGACATGACATGACATTTAATCGTAGAAAGTGAAGTGAAGAGAATAAAATGATAAAGAAGAGAGAGATAAGGACCTTTCCATTGACAATAATCCAGCAATCAGTTTTGTTGTTGTGTTTGGTGATTTCATCAAACGTAAATGTTTTAGCATTTGAAGAAGCCATTTGCTGCTAGCTGCTGCCTCTGTCACACAATATATGTATGTCACGAAAACAAAGATCCACGCGTGTAGGTTGGAACAAAAAGCGCACAAACTTGAAGACAAATTCTTTCCACTACAAACTACAAAGTGCAAACAACATCCCCACCAATTATTTTAGAGAAAGTACAAAATTAACTATAAAAAATAAAATAATAAGAGAGGAAGTACTCAATTAGAATATGAATATTTTCAAATGACCACATTTACATATTAACTTTTTAAATAATATAAATTTAAAACAATTATTCCTTAAGATTTTATTATTACATTTTTTTATGGAACTTCTACATATTATGCTACATTTTAAAAAATACTTATTTAGAAAAGACTCTGATAACAAAAATAATAAATTTACAGAATCATTCTAAAGATTTGTTTTTATACTTCACCAGATCATGAACTACGTTTGACTTTAATAATAATTATTTCTAAAACAAATTAAACTAAAAAAATGTTTTTTTTAAGGTGGAATCAATCTAAGTAGGAAAAATATTTCAAATTGTTTACTTTATTTTTACTTTTCATCACTCCATCGCATAAAAAGTGTTTTTTTTAGTAACTAACATTTGAGAATTTTTTTTGAAGGGAACATTTGATATATTTATAAGGATCGAAAACTTATTTCACTCCTCTAAAAAAAAAACTTATTTCACCCGATGATAAATTATTCACCAAAAGTATAAAATAAAACTTAATTTAAGATTTATTTTTCTGTAAATTTATAATACATTTTTTTTTTCAAAGGATAAGATTATAAAGAGAAATGCTAACTTCTGCCCTTAGACCATCTCCAATGGAAGAGTCTAAAACATTTAAGACCCGATACCTATTAGGTACCTCTATTGGGGAGAAATTTTTTCGAGGTCTTATAAGACCTGAAGTCTTACTTATGACCCCCAATCTTAAGCGGAATACACACTCTTTTAATATTAAAAAAAATTGAAATGTAATGATATAAAGTTATTGGTAGTTGATTAGTGGGTCTCATTTAAGAAATTTGCGTGAGACCTGGGTTTGAGGGATTTATTAGGTACTACTATTAAAAAATCATAAATGAGTGATGTGTACATGTGAGACTCATTTAAGTACTCAAAAAATGGATGTCTCCATTATGGATGCTCTTAAGACACAAGTTTAGAAACTAAACATAGAAACATTTTCTTGAAAATTGTGAATTCAATGTATTAAAATTTTATCTTTTCAATACAAAGTTAAATTTTAATTCTTTTTTTAACTAATGGCATAAGGACACAAGTTAGCATTACGCTTAAAAAAATTATGTTTTCCCTTTGATTCACTCCAATTCATTCTACCTTATACCACCAATCACGTACCATAGTTTATCTTACTTCTTGTTCCTGTTTTCTTTAGTTTAATTTAATCCAAATTAGAAAAGGGAAATGTTAACTAATGCCTCTGGGGCATTGGTTAAGGACCTCAAATAGTAACTTTTTACAAATGTTTGTGTAATAGTGCATTGAAAATTGAAAACTTTGATATTTTTAAAGAATAATTACTTAATTTAACATGCTTAAAAATACTCCAGAAACACTCGTTAACAAGACCCATTAAAAAATTGCTTGCTAGGCTGGCTTACCCATGCATATATTGGCCTAAATGAAAGGTCTCTAAAATGAGTCTGGAATATTAATATGCTAAAAATGATAGGTAAGGAATAAAGGCTCAAGTCCCATTAGTATTTGAATAATATTACATCAACTTGAACAAAACACAATTTTCAATCAGAACAAACATATTTTAATTAACAACATTATTGGAGTTACAAATTTATTTCAAAACATCACTATTTCAATAAACAAATAAGGAGTATGAACCATTGCCATATATCACAAACTACCATCCCCCTTTTAATAGACACAAGATTCATGATCTCTATCTTTCATAGAAAACTAAGGTAGCATCTGGTTAAAGTCATGCATGCATGCATGCGTCCATACATTTATTTTCCACTAATGAAGTGGAGAGAATCTTCAACCTTTATTCCTCATGCCATAAGCCAGAAACAGAAAGAACGAACCAACTACAATCAATTCAAACACTATCTTCGAATCAAATATTGCGACCATCAACATGTTCCTTCACATGGTAGCCTTCACCAAATGGCTTCTTTGAGAGAGTAAGACGCACTCCTGGATCATGATGGGAGCAAGAAGCGTGATACAGCAGAGAGTTATTGACACACTGTACATTGCTGTTCATGTATGCAGCCATTGGAAATGAAGATTTTGTTCTTCCTTTATTATTTTTTTCTTTCTTGTTTATTTTTCCTTCTTCAGCACTTGAACTCTCTGATTCACCACCATCAACTTTGATTGAGTTTCCCTTCTTGTGAAGATAATTGGGTTGGTGTTTCTTTTGGGATTGAACTAGTTCCATATACGCTCCTCTGTTTTCCCCTGCAATTGTTATCACTCTCATGCCAGAGTCCTCAGAATCTGATAACTTTTTATCCTTGTTGGCTTCTCTTCCTTTCACAGTAACGTGTTTTCCATGATGGGAAGAATTGCTGTGATTTTGAGTCTGCCTATGAAATTCACCATTGCTATGATTTTGAGTCTGCCTATGCAATTCACCATTGCTGTGATTTTGATTCTCCCTATGCAATTCACCATTACCATTGTGCCATGGCTTAGGCACGTCAACAGTTTTCTGAACTAGCACTGCTTTTGGCTCTGCCTCCACTGGTATCTTATTAGAATGTTCTTCACGAGTTTTGAATTGTGAAGGTGGGAGTGTCAAAGGAGAGGGTGGTGAATTATTGGATCCAGCATTTGGTGAATGCATTGGGCTACCAACATTTTGTTTAATAGTTTTTGGAGATTGAGTGGGAATTGGAACACGAGAAGTGTTGGCTGTAGTTTTCTCTGGGGAAGAACTGCTTGAATATTGTGTTGTCTTTTGAATAGGAGAAGATGGCATGGAAGAAGATGAAGAAGAATTAGGAAACACAACCCTATGAGGTGGAGATGAAGGTGTTTGTTCTGTTTTCTTTTCTTGAGGTTGAGTCTGATTATGAGGTGATGGGGGTGCTGAAGCAGTCCTAAATGTGGATAAAGACATAGTAGGGCGTGGTTCAGGTGCAGGTGCAGGTGCAGGTGCAGGTGGGGGTGCAGGTGTGGGTGTGGGTGCGGGTGCAGGGCGAATGGAGGTTAAGCGGAACCATGGACGAACCGGGGGTGGGTTAGCCATGGTGTTTCTTTGTTTGTAGGGGAAATGTTAAAAGTTTGTGAAGAGAAGTTGAAAACGAAAAATAGGAGACAAAAAAATGAGCACACAAAAATATGGGAGAGGCTGTGTTTTATTTATAGAACCGTTTTCACCTCATAAGACAAAAGAAGAATGATGAGTTTAAAACACAAGTTGTCGCAGGTAGGAAAAGAAAAAAGGTGAATAGAATAGACCATGAATTGGAGACATGACCCGTATAAAATTAAAGAAATGGGGAAAGCATCGGATTCAATTGGCACTTCCAGCTGACACAAGCTCACAAAGTAAGATTGGTATCTCATTTGAGTAATTTAAGTTGAATTTTGTTTTGGAACCTACGGTTTTTATAACTTCTAGTGTCACAGATACATTTACTTGAAAAACCTGTCTTGCTTCTTTAAGGATCAAACTTAAGGATAGTTGTGTGAGCAAATACTAATTTAGTATTTAAAATTGTAAGACGGTATCAATATTGCAAAATTATCTTTAAAATTGCAAAATATTAATCATATATTTGTAGGGACCATAATGATATTAAGTTCATAATGTGGGGGATAAATTTGACTTTGACGTGAAGTGAATAATGTCGTCGTGGATATATTTGATAACAGATCCAATAGTTTAAAATGCCATATTATTATCTTAAAATATTGATAATGTGAGAGATTAGATTGATACACTCGTACTAACTTTCACATTTATCATCATTGAATGAGTACATTACATGACTTTTATCTTTATTTAATGTTGGTCTTCCTATTGACTTTGCTTGGTGAGGTAGTGAGGTACTGATGCTTTTCTTCTGTTTCCCCTTTTCCTCGCTTTCGTTCTTTTTAAGATGCTTCATGGGACTTCCTTCCTTTAACGTACGTAAAAGAGGTCACAATGGTGCAAAGTGCAAACTGTCCTAATTTCAGCGATACAGAAGAAAAGAACATATCCCATAATGGGAACTTATCTCTTGTCTTTGGCATCAATATTTGTTTCTTTATTGGTCACTAGTACATATAAAATTATGGATGGTTCAATTTGTATCAAAACATCCATCTTTATATTTCAATGGTGCATCCTTTTTTCTTTTATTGTATTTATTTATGATTGAGACTCGTCCCCGCCAAAACAACAATGATTGAGACTAGAGCTGAAGAACCATGAATTTATTCACACGCAATGGTTGCATATATACTCTTTTGCATTTATAATTTGTATACCGTTTTCTTTTTTTTGGTGATCATTTGTATACGTCTTCATAATATAGCAAAGCAATAAATACAACTAACAGTGATTAATCTCAACCTTCACTATCCATAAGTTAAAATGAGCCTATCCATATTATATTATTATTTTAATATATATATTCTAAGCTTTTAATCACTGCACATCTATAACCAAATAGAGAACGTGGAGGAGTTGATGATGGACAAGGAGAGGGAAAGGAGTAAGATGATGGAGAGAGAGAGAGAGCAAAGAATTCCCAAGAGTCAAGTTAATGATTCTCCAAAGTGCAATTGGGGTTGGGGACACATGATATAACCTGAACTACATATACCACGGTTTTTGTGTGAATTATCTTGACAAATTTTAATAGACAGTTCTTATGAAGATTCTAGACAAGAAACACCAGAGGAACAAAGGATCCTCTACATATTCCTATGCTGTCTCTCTATCCCTATCTTAATCTCTCTTATTTTACTGTTGCAGGGGATGTAGAATAGCAGAGGATCCAAACTGCATGAAAAGTCACATAAGAAATCAAACTGAGTTTTATGATTAGAGATGGTCATTCAATAACTAAATTATATCCAATGGTTTTTGTGCTGTGAACTTCTGCACTGGTTTCAACTAAGGTTTAAGGAGTTAAAGAACCGAGATTCAAACCCCAGTGAAGAAGAAAATACTAACATACTAACTTTTTCCTATTAAAAAAATAGGAACCTCACATCTTAACTTTCAAATCGCATTTTTACACTTTCTTTGAGAGAAAAAAAATAAAATAAATTAGAATACCACAAACTCAGGAATCCCATGAATATATATGATGCATTTTTATCTTGATTAACAGAGATCATAACAGCAAGTTTGTGATCAACGGAAAATATCTAAGGTTACGACTGAGAGCTAAGTAAAGAAGGAAAGTTTGCAGATACTTTCTTCCAAGATACATTAATGAGGTTGGGTCATTCTTGTTCAACATTTCTTACTCAAATGTACACAACAAGAGGCAAGCCTTAAGACAGGGGATGCGCACAATCCATCTCATCTCCATAATTGAACTCGACCCGGCTCCATGATGTCCCTTTAATCAAACTTAAACCAAGTTATTAAGGTCGTGTCTAGCCTTGTTTCATGAAAGAAGTTACAACAAAGTTGAAGTGGATCATATTCATCTTACTCAACTGAATCCTCATACATAATACATGCATGCATATTATTTCATTGTCCAGCTTCTTTTAGCAAGGTTATATAGTTTAACTATCCTTTATTTAAGTCTAAAACATATCCTACATGCAAAATCATGTAGTTTTATAGGATATATCTTTCCTTAAAATTGTCAACATACAGCTTACTGGTTTCAGTGACTTTCTATTTGAGCTACATCTGAAGTATATACCTAGAATATTTGACCTTGCTTTATTTAATCTAAATTCTGACTGACAAGGTGCTAGCACCATTCCTTTATGTAATAATTTGAATGTAAGAACATTTTTATTTACTACATTATACAAAAGAATGGTGTAATACAATTATGCAATACTTGACTGACACCCAATTATGTTACAAGGTCAAAGGAAAATGCAAAATAGCAAATTTTGCATTTATTGATATTGATTTGAAAGTAAAATACCTGGGAACTTACTTACATATGAGAATCATACATTCAAGGCCATTTTGTGAACTCAAACACTTTCCATACAATATCAAGTCCAGTGGGAATCTGCCACACAAAGAGAAGAACATTCAATGTATTCAGCGCAATGTGAAGATTTCTGGCTGTTTCACTGCCTTTCTGCATCGGTGGTACTAGAGCTGCTGCCAGTGCCCATAAGACAGTAATGCCTGTAGTGAAAAAATTATCCAAGTGTTATCAATTTTTTTACAACCAATATAATCCCCAACTCAGAGAGCTACAAAGATTCACTTTCCCAACTTTGTCAGATTGAATGTATTTTTTATCTTAACCCCAATATTGGCAATCCTGGATCACATAAAATATTAGTTTGTTGCTACACTACACCTCTATAGCATTGCTATTGCCACTATTTGACAACACTTTGTACTAAATCGAGTATCTCTGAACAATAACGGTAGGCTAAAATTCAGCTACGCTATAGCTACAATTATTTGACAACATTACTTTACCCCAAGTACTTTTTATTACATTGACCTCTCCTGAGATCTTTCAAAATAGCACAAACACCCCCTCTAATTTTTAAGTACACACTAACCTCCCTTTTCCTTTAACACCGTTAATCCCCTGTTATCTCCCTCAGTTAACAATCATAACCCCCACTTCCGTGCACATGGCTTGAAGTTTTCGAATTGATTAGCACTTTGGGAAGAAGACATTTTTACAAGATTACAGAGTATAAATATTTGACAGAAGTGAAAAGGTGCTACCTGTAAATGGAGGTAAGTGCATTTAAAAATAAGTCAAGGGAGGTAAGTGTAATTTGGACTTAAATCAAATGCAAATTTAGTGTTTACCTGCTCCTGCAAATAAATGTGGACCTGGAAATAGCTTTCCTGTCCTTAACCATGTGTTGAGTCCTCCACCAACAGCCTCAAAGACACCAAATCCTAGAAGTATGGATCCAGCATTAAAGTGTTTATCCCTGTATGAACCTTTGATAAGCTCTTTCCTCTCCTGAATATCATCAGTAACCAACAAATTAGGTACTCATCAGATTCATGAAGCATGCAATAATGCACTCTGCTGCCGCTTACCTCAGTAAGTTTCTGAATTTCAAGTTCAACGGGTGATGGTGGTGAATTTTCAAGTGATTTACCATCTGGGGTGACCGGAGCAGGTTTGAGTTGTTTCTTGAGTTCATTAATGTCATTCTGAATAGTCCTAACACGACGCCATTGCCACCCCAAATAGCCAGCATATAGAGTATAGAAGAACAAACCACCCAACACAATGGGATGAATGAGAGCAAATGTTCTTCCTTCAAATATCCCAAACTCTCCACCAGCAGCAAGTGCATCCTGTTTCAACAATATTCATCATGGATTGGGTTAGAAAACAAAAGAGTAAAGATATGGAAGAAAGAATAGAATAGGATGCTTGCTTGCTTGCCTTGGTATCCAATAAGAATGGAAATGTGATTGCTGTGAGGGATAGAAGAGAAGTTTGTTTCATATTAATATGATCTAATGAAAACTTTTGTGGGATGGGGACAATATTGTTTTTGGATGGAAGTGGAACAACATGTTTTGAGATTGTTTGACGTGTCTTGATGCTTGAAAGAATGGGAAGCTTGACAAGACTGAGTGTGGAGGCCATACTCTCTGTCTCTGCCTCTGCCTCTGCCTCTGCATACGAGTGATAGAGAAGGGAAGAGTTTGAGGTTGAAGTCCAAGATCCTACCTGAAAAAGATAAGGTCCATATGTTTTTTTTACTGGAGATAAGGTTTACATGTTTACAAATTATATTCATCTATTTATTTTCACCCTTTTTATCTTTCTTTCTTTTTTTTTTTTTTTTTTAATTTAAATCCTGAAATTAGAAGTAATAGTTCGACTTCAATAATAAATCATCCATCTTTACTGTGAGGTATGAT
>Ga0315915_1006351_pt1 | contig 14449 bp, 7 predicted proteins | sample MpolbnodulesMG_FD_207738 | JGI IMG/M metagenome (GOLD analysis project Ga0315915, IMG submission 207738) | Medicago polymorpha root nodule microbial communities from Los Angeles, California, United States - branched nodules | ecosystem: Host-associated > Plants > Roots > Nodule | place: USA... | reverse complement strand
GTGTACGAACGTGTATTATTGTATATAATATTCATTCGAAGTCTTTATGTTGTAAATTTTAATGTATCCAGTACTAAAGATAATGCACATGCTAAACTTTCTAGATACGTTTAGTATGGGTATTACAGAATGAGACATAGATGAAATTAAATATTTTACCGATTTTCAAATATCAAGAGGAACTCTTGAAGATTTTGCTGTGAATTAACTTAATTTGATATTTTCTGCATATCCAAAGTTTGGATAAAATTCCGTATGAAAACTTTGTTTTTATTAAAGAACTTTCTGTGAAAGCATTCTAGTAAAAAAAATTGCATAAAATATTATCTTACACAATTTAATTAAAACTGAATCTATTAGATACTTAATTACCTTTGTTTTTATCATGAATATAAGTGGCATTCTAGCCACACAAAAATGTATTAGGTTAATGTAAGAATTTCTCATAATGTAATTTGTATGACTAGAATTGTAACTAATGGACTCATGTATGCTTATAAATGCATGAATGAATATAATTATGTGATAATCATGTTATCTTTATTTAATAATTATTTCATATGATTACATATTTCATATGATTACATCTTTATTTATTACAATTCATTTGAAATTCTGCATGCAGTGACGTTTTTACTCTCCTCCCTATATCTTGTTATAAGTTTATAGGAAACAAAATTACATTTATAAATTGTCAAAGCAGAAACACATACTCGCAACGCACTTTGGAATACCAGGTGTGACACACATGTGATCACACTCTCCGTCTGTGGCGCAGCGAAAAATTTCTTTTTCTATAATGTAAACCATAAAATAATTAGGGTCAATAAAAGAGATGAAAGATTGTGTATAAAATAAAGAATAAAATTTGAGAGGATAAAAAATGTACCTAAAACTTCTTGGGCTGCAACGTGAAGCAGAAAAAGACATAAGATCATAATATAAGCAAACTTGAGAATTGTAGTCATGTTTCTTCTCCTTTAGATGTAACAAAAAGAAAATTGTTCGATTATTTCCTAGTTTTTAGCACTTATATATTAGCAAATACCTTCTTAGAGGATAATCAATAGACATCATAAATAATAATAAAATAATTAAATGTCTCTTGATTGTATCCATGTGTTGTGTTTGTCTTTTTCGCAAATCAATTTATTGCATTTCTTATAAAGATTTAACTATAGAATATTGTTTATCTTCACTATTAAAACATTCTAAATTTCAAAAGAGAATAATGTTTTATTTTTTTGGCAAAGGCAATGTTGTTTTATTTGATGCCAAAAAAATAAAAAGCATTGCCTTCGTTCAAGATGGTGAATTACAAGATAGTCAAGTCAAAGAAACAACATGTCTTTAAAATACACGAATTAAGACGGAGAAAATCTTAACCGACATTATAAGCCAACTAAATAAGGGGTAGAGAGTTCCAAGTCAATCTTCTTGGATTTAATCAATGTCAAAAATGGAACGGGCTAATGGGTCGGCCCATTAGTCCATATTTTGGGTCGGATCGGGCCTAAAAAGGTAGCCCAAAATGCACTCAAATTTTTTTGGTCCAAGCCCATTTGACCCATACAAAAGTGGTGTTAGGTCGGGCTGATCCATCGGGCTTCGGCTAACCCATTATTGATATTTCATTTGATTTTTGTTAAAAAAACAATATATATTTTTAAAAAAATTATCAACTAATTTAAAAATTATTAATAAAAAATATTTAAATAAATAAACTTAATAAATATGAATGAATTTAGCTTAAAGTTTTAAAATTTTAAGGTGTATAAATTATTAATTTGATTTAATTGAACAAATAATCTAGAGTTTAATTATTATTCAATGTTAATGTAAAAATTATTTATAGTTTTATGTCCATGAATTTAGCTTAAAGTTTTAAAATTTTAAAGTTTATGAATTATTAATTTGATTTAATTGAAGGAATAATCTAGAGTTTAATTATTATTCAATATTAATGTAAAAATTATTTATCTTTTTATGTCAATCTAATCATATTTTAGCAAAAAAATAGTGGTGAGTAACTAATACATCAAAAATACATAAACAAGAGTGAATAAATATAAAAAATAAAACATAAACAGGTCGGTCGGGCCGGCCAATGACCCACACAAGGCCAGGCTAGACTCTAGAATTTGCAGCCCAATTATAAATGGGATGGGCCAAGCTGACCCATTTATATAATCGGGCCTCTCGGGTCGGGCCATCCCATATGGCACCTATAAGTTTTACCATATCGATTATTAATTCTTCATTCATTTCATGTCGTCAAAAAAACAAATTGTTTATGAATCTCTAGACCAAATGCAAGATAATCAAACGGATTTGATGCATTCACGCATTTGTCTACCACTTGATACCAAACTGAGAAAATTATTTGCATGTACCAAGCTATTATTTGATAAAACACCACAAACCGAACAACCCAACTACTTTCGTCCAAGCCTTCCAAAAAAATAAAATAAAATTAAAAATAAGATGTTATGCGCTCCCATTAAATACACATTCGTTGACACAAACAATACTCCAATTGATTAAAACCATGTTTGAGTAGATTACCCTTTGTTTCTAATCAATCATTGTGAAGCCTCTACTCAAGTAAAGAGACTGTTTGATGTACCAATTTGTTCCATGAAACATTGCTTATCGGAGGATTTATCAATTTTGTGCTTCTTTGATAGAGTATCTTTCACCTAGATTTTGATTCTAAATCCAAGCAATTTTTAACATTTTAATGCAATGAGATGTTAGCGAAAAAAATTTCTACAATCGCCCACTAAATTATCCTCCCAAAGGTTTTTATGCAACCTCCAGTCCATGTCATCTAAACCTCCACTCACATTCAACATATCACAAACACCTGTTTATTAATTGATTGATATACTAAAAAGATTGGTTGAGTTAATCCATACATATTTCTCCGACCACCCACAAATCAAACCAAAATAAAGTATCTATACCATTTCCATCTACTTTTGACAAGCAGTTAGAAAACCAATTACCAGGAACATTAACGCCGCCATCTTTACTCAACATTAGTTTTCCCACCAAGATGAATCTAGATTACACCTTGTGAAAAACCACATTCCACCCCACATTTACTTGATAAAAAATTAAACCATAAAATCCATTCACATCGCTCATTCTCCAACACCACTTCTCAAACAAAAGCAATATTCACTTTGGGACCCAATTAAGCAAGCAAGCAAGCATCAACTAAAACCAAAATTCTCTACTAGGGCAAGTGCTCATGATACAACTGATCCAATGAACAATGGTAAATTATTTAGTACCTTAATGTTTGATTGAGTATTGGTACCCCGTAAACAAAATTTATTTAATATTTGAATTTATTTTAAAACAAATTAATAAAAAATATGATATAATGTTGAATGATTGGATGAGAGGTAATACCCAACCAAACTTCATGGGTAGCATTGTGTTCATCATGAAATATGTTGATTCTCTGCTTAGACAATTTTAGATATAAATCATTTCGGCACACTCACAACATAAAAAAGATAAAATAAAAAATAATTTAATAACGTGATATTTTAAAATAATTAAATGATATATAGCCATTTGTGCTTCTAAATTATCTTTATTTAGACTTATGACATTGAAGTATTTATTAGAAACCGGAATGAAAGAGTTTGACTTATTTTTCGGAAGGGTGAAAAAGCGTTATCACAATTCCAAAATATCAACTTTGTTGTTTTTAAGGAAGGAAATCTCAAATTTGTTTATGTTATGAAACTATTAGAATAAGAGCAAGAAAAACAGGATTAAAGAGAAGTAGAGAATGAGAGAGAGAAGAGAGATGATTATATTATTCTCTTGTGATGTACAATTAGGTTACATATGAACTCTATTTATAGAGAAATACAATGACTTGTGGAACAAGCACCAATGACTTAGGGAGCAAGCACAATATAGCCCAATAAGCTAATAGTATGACCCAATAACTCAATTGCTATATGGACATCCACTTATAATATTCATAACACTCCCCCTTGGATGTTCATCGAGGATATGCCTCATCAAAATCTTACTAGAGAAAAACCAAATGGGAAAAAATTCTAGTGAAGGAAAAAGAGTACAAAATCCTTTTGTGTCATAATCTGCCTCATTAAAAACCTTACCAGGAAAACCCAGTGGGAATAAACCATGGTTAGGGGAAAAAGAGTGCAGAACACATTTTTGTCTCCCCCTCATAAAGACAATTATATATGAGACGAAGAAGTTTAAATAATCTTTTATATTAGTTACTCAAAATCTTTACTTGGCGGTGACTCTGTAGGAATATATGATCTATCTCCATACCTTTCTCCAAATTAGTAGCTTTAGAGAGATCTTCATGTTGAGTTGTTGAAAGAACCTCCTTTTAAAATTAGAAAACTACAAGTTTCTTGTATGTGCATAATCATAATCCATAATAAAGAACATTCTCCACTTCCTTGATGTGGTGTTAGCATTTTCAGTCGATTGGGTAATATTGTTCTTTCTCTAAGGTACAAATTGTATGCTTGACTTTGCTGCAATATCTGTATTTACTAATATTGACAAAAATAAAATACCACGATATATATAATAAGCAAAATACATTAGTGTCATCACCTTACCAATTCAAATTGTTCATAATTTTCTTGAGGGCATGATTTTTACTTACATCAAGTGACATCACAATCATACTAGTACATAATCAACTAGGTTTGTCCATATCAACCTTTATATAACAAATTTTATAATCTCTTCAAGAGTTCTAATAATATTTATACGATTATCATAAAATTGATTATAAGAAATTCATTTCCATATCCTTAAAATGGATAAAATAATGTCATCTCTTCAATAGTTTTGATTGTATCTCTTATGCAAATGAAATCATTCAAGGAGTTTCATATAACCATCACTATCAAGTGAGCCATACAAATATATTGTAACACATCTTTTATATGATTTGAGCCTTTCACGTGCTACTGAACTTAATCAAGTATGAACAAGTTCTTGAATTCACTTCAGGTGAATATGTGTCTAAAGAATACATGTCTCTTAAAAATAAATGGTAGACATTTACCAATTCACTTCAGGTGAACATATCAAACTCTATATATACATGTATTTTACCATTCTAATTCCTTTTTCGCGCGAAAAATCATATATATCCAATTAACTTCACACCTTCAAGTGTGCGGACTACAAGTCCAAACAAATTCTGCTTTATGAAGTGATTTTGATTTCACTGAAATTGTCTCTTTCCATTTGAAGATATTTTCTTTATCTATAATCTTTAATAGACTTTAACCTATAATCTTCATTATTACTTATCACATATAGTGCTATATTATATGCAAAAGCACGTCAACGTTGACTTCATTTCAGTTCCATCTCATTCCATTGAGATCTTTCATTAATCATGACATAATTTATCGATATTTCATAAATTTCAGGTACCTGATTAGTTCTTCTGGAACTGAAAAATCAATTATGTCAGAAAACTCTTTTAGAGTTTCTATATCCTCGTTTGGTTTATCTTTCCTTTAAGCTCATTTTCTTATTTGAGGCTTTTTATATTTGGAACTGATTGATCTATCATGCTTCAGACACGATTGAGACTCATTTGCAGTATTAGATTATCTGACATGGACATCTATTTCTCTTGGAGCATTGGCAGCTGATATTTGATTTGTTTACCTTTGCAAATGAGTTATATCTTGAGGATCAAGACGAGACATTAATATTTCATTTAAAATAATTTATTTGAACTTCAGGTTCACATTTTCAGCTGCTTATTATCTCCCCCTAATATTGGGAAAACTAATCCATCAATTGATAATCAGCCTATTGGGCTGTAAACAAGTTGTCTCAATATAATTAATGTTAGATGGAGATTCATATCAAATATATTTTCCCAATATTCTTTCAAGATTTATCTTAGTGCATTATATTGAAGCAATTGTGTTATACACCACACATCCAAAATCCACTTAGATATGAAATATTTGGTTGTTAACCTAAAACCAATGATAGATTAAGGGGAGAACTTATATATAGCGATGTGTTGGCTTGATGCAAATCAATATTGCAACATACAAGATTATTGATTCCCAAAATAGTGTTTATAAGACATGGTCTCATAACCAAAATAGAGTTTATAAGGTATGGTCTGATAAGTATCAATCATACAATTAACTTTAGACGTCTAAAGAATGGATCATCAAGTCCATTTTTATAAGCATATGCTACCAGATGTTCAATATCAATTTCAATTGAAGAATGATACTTATCAAATGCTTTCTGAAAAGTTAAGAAAATTAGTCAAATTGTTGACATAATAATTTCACAAACTTTTAGTTGTGAATATACATGTGATCATTTAGTTGATGCATTGATTCAAATCATATAATATCCAAGTGATTCACATGATCAGTGTTTTAATTTAAATATCACCTTATATAAGTGAGACACTCATTCCTTTAAATTGTCAACTTTCCTTAGGAACTAGTAACACAAAAGTCACTAGATTGAAGAATCTAATCTTCTGGCTCTTCAATATATATCCATAATAATTTTTTCCCACTAGTTTATGCAGCATAATAGATCCGGGATAACCCAACCGGTCTTGCCAACAATAAATTGAATATAATACGTAAACTTCTGGTTTACAATAACATGTATTTCCATTGCACTAATATAAGTGTAGTATAAATATGAGACAAAATAAATTTTTCACTACACTTATTTTCTTCAAAGTATATGTCGTAATATAGAGATATTTAACATTTTTTTTTCAATATGATATCAATTTAGATGGATATCTTAAATCTCAATAAAATTTGATGAGAATGCAATCTCATTGTGTAACTTTGTTCCTCCATGTAACAATAAATTAGCTCTTGCCTTCAGTAATTTATTTATGTTGAAGTGCAATGCTAACATTGATTCCTTGCTTCATAAATTATGAAAAATATTCTTGGCTCTTCCAAAATGCATGATTGAAACCATATATATACCAAAAAATCATGTCACTGTTGATTCACTACATATGAATGTGAATCTTTAACCATTTATTGTAGAATCAATATTTTGCAAAATTAATGAATCAAACCTTTGTTGAATGCACTACCAAATTGAATAACAAAGGATAAGATTCATTATTAAAATACAACAGATATTCCTCAAATATACATATCATAATCAAACATATAGCATTTCTAAATACAAATTTTATACACAAAATTCATGTGAGTCAATTTTAATTTCAAGGTAGAAATTAAACAGTAAGATATAAAACATTTTTCAAATAAAAATATATTTTCTCAACAAATCAATTCATCTGAATCAAATTCAATTCAAATATTTATTTGCTAATAACATATTTGTGTTCGTCATTACAATGATCAAATAATCATACTTAAAAATTCAAAATAAATATGTGCATACATGGCATTCATGTGCATATCGATAATGGATTTTAAACAAGTTTAAATCAAAATCCATAAAAAATTGGCCAAATAAAAAAGAATCACAACCATAAAAAATAAAATACTTATTTGTCATCAAAAGAAAACACAAATATTGACTTCAGTTTTTCGAAAGTATAGAAAATTTTCTAGTCGAAAAAATTGACCAACTATAGTATAGAAAAGAGTGTGAAGTCAATTCGTTTCTTAAAAAAATATGATTTTAATCAACTTTTCTTCACAATAACAAAAAAATTGTGACAATCAATTAAAAAAAATACATGATTTCAATTGTGACTACCAATCGAATTGACGCAGAATGCATAACAAACATGAGCCATAAAATTAGAAAAAAAATTGAATTAGTTACATTGTCTTTTTGAATTAGTTTCTTATTTTGAAAAGTATAAATATATAGAATTTAGAAAATAATTTTGGATCGAATCTCCAAAAGATAATTGTTATAATTTGAATCCTTAATTTTAGGAAAAAAAATTGGATCTTTAATTTAATATTATATTTGAAACAAACTCAAACGTAAAGATATGTTTCAAATCAATTTTAATAATATATTTTTTTTTAACTTAGATCTAAAAAATAAACAAGTTGGTTTATTTTAAACCCAACAAAACTGGTTTCAGCAAAAAATTTGGAAACAATCCACAATTAAAGGAAACAATCTCAATCAAATAGAGATTTGTTTTAAAATTAAACCAAAAGATAAAATAATAATTAAATCAAGGGATAATTCCAACTGAATCATAAATCAATAAAACATGGAAATCAGATGAAAAAAAATACACACCAATTCACAAAAGAGAAATTAGTTTTTTATGTTCTTTAGGAATTACTCACAATCAAATCAATTATTTGTGCAATCCATGCATCCCTGTTGAATTCTTCAAGAATTCATGGAGAATAAAACTGGTTTAAGTTTTTCCAAAAACTATATAACAAATCTAATCTGATATTTGTATGATCCTTCATGGATGTATCACTACTGAATTCTTCAGGAATTCATGGAGAATAAATTAAAACCGAGTTGTTTAAGTTCTTTAGGAAGTATACAACAAATTTAAACAATAAGATTAATTTCTAAATCATCCTTCACGGATGTAACTCTTTTGATGAATTCATCCAGAATTCACAAAAAATATTGAGTTCTTCAGGAACTATACCTTTGAATTCTTCAGGAATTCATATAGAATAATATTGAGTTCTTCAGGAACTACATAATAGATCTCTTTAATTTTATAATATGAGATCAATCCTTATACAATACTTCAGGAATGCATATGGAATAAATAAACACAATAATATAATACAATTCACATAATAGTGGTTTAATGTATCTATAAGAAACTTATTCCAATTGATGGAATTGTAATAGTATAGTCTACAATCATTGATACAGCAATTAAAACGTATTTACATAAAAAATTGATTAAGAAGAATTACATACCTCAGTTGGTTAGAGCCTACCTCAATTGGTTAGAATCTCATGTTGATAACGTGTTATGAAACTATTAGAATAAGAACAAGAAAAACTGGATTAAAGAGAAGTACAGAATGAGAGAGAAGATAGATGATTATATTATTCTCTTGTGATATACAATACAATTAGGTTACATATGAGCTCTATTTATAGAGAAATACAACAACTTGGGGAACAAACACCAACAAATTCTGTTCCCAAAGTAAATGAACTCACGTTGCGTGACTTAAGTTACTGGCTTAAATCACGCAGGTGGTGTTAAAAGACTGCATGAATGAAGGTGAATTAAGTCACCTTAGTTTTTCACTGTCATTTTCTTTCTCTTCTTCTTTTTCCCATTCCAATCATTGAACTCGATCAATTCATCATGTCCCCTTCTTTTTTAAATCCTATCATCTCATCATCAACTTGTTTCAATTTTCTGATTGTTTAGTTTCATAATTAACACATACCATCGTTTCATGGAATTTTATAATTGTTTAATTTTCTGATTGTTGTAATTCAATCGCATTCATATATGGAATTTTTTAAAACAAAACATTAGCAATTTTTCAAACGTTTCATGGATTGCATAAATCAAAACAATACGATTTCATGAAACAATAGCAATCACGTTTTTCAAAACAATCCATCCATAAAACATAAATCAAAACAATCCATGCAATTTTTCAGGAAACAATAGCAATTGCGTTTTTCATGGATCTTTATGGAATATGATGTTGTAATACGATTAAATTGTAAACTGCATATCGCTTTCTGAAGAAGAAGAGAAGGAAATCTGCTGCGAAAAACCAACGTGACAACGTTGGGGTATTTTAGTTATTTACTTATTTCAATTGTTATATGAACATCCACTTATAATATTCATAACAGTTTAAAAGTTATTTTCATCGTATGTTTTTTATTTGTTACTTCAAAAAAAAAAGTTTTTCATTGAATTGAAACAACTCACGCGACAAACATAAAAACAAAGATTTTCTTTTTAAGTAGTCTAGTGGTTAGAATTCACCATAAATAAGGTTTCCGGAGTTCGAATCCTGACCTCTATATTAAAAAGTATTGTTCATTGATGACAGTCAATCATTTACTATTTTTAGAGTCATTTTAATTAAGTTTTAAGTCTATTTTTATTAATTTAGTATTTAATTTAAAATTATTTTAAATAAATTATTGTTTTTCATTATGGAGTCAAGCAATGTATTATTATTATTGGTTAATGGTACATCAGAAGAAATAGAAGAAACATGTTTTGGATGAAAAGTGGACCAAGGAGACATTTATCATGCTGACATATAATTTTGGAGGATAGATACACAAGGCCACACAAAATGAGGAGGTGCGGTGCGGTGGACATTATCAAAGGAAATGGGCTTTAACACTTTAACACAACCTGATGGTTTTTGATCCAATAGGAGAACAAAAGACTAATTTTGAGAGATAGCAGGGAATATAAAAAGAAGCTGCACACGCACATAGAGATTATTCACGTTTCGGCAGAATCACGTTTGGGGAGAGAAGAAAAATGCTGCGCACACAGTAACGGAAGTAGCATCATGGCACATGGGAATTCAACAGCAGCTATTGGAGTTAAATTGAGGAGCAACGCTGACAATGACGGAACTCTGTTGGTTTATTTTTTTTACTATGTTTATTTATTTTGTCATGTCCAGCTAATTTCCTTTGATTAGGTTTAAGATGAATCTGATGTAACCCTAATTGAAAAATGTTGTTGTGAAACTCTATCTATTGTGAGGATGAATGACTACTAACCCTAACTTTCAACTTAGACCTAATTGAATTATTCAAATAAACATGATTAGTCTAGGAATGGATAATCGTTTATTTGTGATATTAAGTTAACGTTCTTAAAACCTTCAAAGAATATTAGACCACCTAAGGAATTAGGGATTGTACTCTGAGAAGAGGGTCCTAAGTCAAGGGATTGATTACGGCTATTTTGTTAACCATCGTGAAACTAGAGAATCATTCGTAAGAAATATGTGCAGTATACCAATTAAGGGAGTTCAGAGGATTCGAAAGACCTGATCTCATCTTTCTCCTTATCTTTTCCAAAACTATTTTATTTTCTGTTATTTAATTTTATAAAATCAAATCTACTGCCTCGGGCATCAAAATAATTTACACATCCTAAATTATAACCATATTGCTGAATTGAGATTAACACAATCCTTGTGGATACGAACTTAATTTTATTACTAAGATATGAAGGTGAGAAAAACACAAGAAGGGAGTTCAATTGTGTTTTCTTTTTCTTCGTTTTCTCCTACTGAAATCACTGATCAGAAGCAGATAAAGTTCAGCTTCTGAAGTGATGTTCAGATTCTAAATGCAGCGGATACAACAGAGAGAGAGAAGAAAGACACAAAACAATTATACAAGTTCCTTCCACAAACCGGAAGTAGTCCTGTCCCCCTTGTACTTCCAAGGAGAGTTCACTAAAAATGCAATACCAAATTACAACTGCTCAATGCTACAACTAGCACGAGACTTCAAATTACTCAAGCACAACTGCAAGAGATTTCATATGCTCCTGAACTAAATCAAGAGACTTCCTTTGCTCAAGCACGCAAGCAAGAGACTTCTATTGCTCAAGCACAACTGCAAGAGACTTCTATTGCTCAAGCACACAAGCAAGAGACTTCAAATCAAACAGAATTACAAAGAAGTTTGTTTGAGTTTGAACACTTGATATACAATCAGTGGTGTTCACAATACAAATCAGATACAGACTCTTAAGACTCTTAAAACTTTAGAATTTCTAAGATATAAACTTTGATAAGAAATTCTAAGTGACTTTTAGATGCAGAACAATAACAGAGTTTGGCACTTTGTAAATTGTTGTATGAGTCTTTGTATTTGTGTGTGTCTGCATATCCAACTAGCAGGTCTTCACTCCTTTATATAGAGGTGTGAAAGATACGTTGAAAAATTGCCAGCATATTAAAGAGTCGTTTGAAGCTTGTTCAAAATCACCAATGATCTTTTGCCTGATATGGTTATTGTCCTATGAAGGATCAATTTCAAATGCATTCCTAGTTTGAAGGAATATAACAGCAGGCATAGCTGTTATTCCTGTCTTGTTGCAGAGACACGAACAGAGTAGTGAAGGAAGTGGTTGTACAATTTGTACAATTGTCCTTTGTCAACACTCTTGATAGAACAAACATCCAATGCTTTCAAATTCTTTCACAAAGGCCGTTGTTACACTCTTTCAGTCTTCTGCAATGCTAGACGAGTTTAAATCCATTACCCAGCCTTTGAAGCTTTAAGTCTCTCATCAACTGATGAACTTCAGCTTCTGGTGATATGGCTTCTGATGAGATGCTTCTAACGAGAACTTGCTTCTGATGACATCATCACTTCAGGAGCACTTCTCTTCAGATGCTTCAAGCTTTAATATTGTTGATTTCTTTGCTCTCTCTTTTGTTCTTTCATAACCTTATAAAATATCAAAAACTTTGTCTATGGTCCTGTACAGTTGAACAAATATTAGCATATCCAATTGACAATTTTTAATACCTTGTTATCATCAAAACTCTAAAGGGTAATGTTAAACACATTTTGTTCCAACACGATAATTTTTAGTACACTTGCTAAAAGTCTATCATTCATACCGACTAAGGTATACTGAACTAATAATTGTAAACTTCTACTTCTCAATATTGATATTTTGGATAGTTTATACATACCGATCGATGGTGGGACACCTTGAAATGTAGTCCACAATAGAACTACCCGTTTTCTAATCTAAATATATATAGTGTAAAATCAATAAAAGAAGGTTTACACGTTTTGTGTTGTGAATTTGACTAAATTATCGCACCAATAAAACTTAGATGTATGGAGTAAAAGAAATAGTAATCAATGAGCAAAGTAGCATCAAGCAACAACAATATATAGACCTAGATCTCAGTGTGAAGTAACACCGCAGTCATATTTAAATCAACAAAGATAAGACAAATGAGAAAGAAAACAACACACCAATATTGTTTACATAATTTGGTCCATAATGATCTACTATCAAGAGAGACCATCTCTCCAATCCACTATGATAAGAATGATATAAATAGGTTACAAGAAATCAACTTAAAAGCTCACAAAGAACAAACCCTAATTTCTAAGAGAAAAAACTACAGGAAACTTTTTTTTTATCCTTCCGTTAATGAGATCTCACTATCCATGGTGTTAACAAATGTTTTCCAACCCAAAAAAAAAAACTCTCACCAAAGACTCTCAACCCTAAAGTTTCCTCCTTTGATTTCCAAAGTTTCTATCTCTTGCAGCTCTCTCACAAAAAAAGTGAAGAATGAAGTCTTATATAGTGTCTAGAATCCGAGAAATCGTGCCATGATTGGCACCCATCGTGCCACGATTTACGGTTAGTACGCCAATACAGTACTGCACTCTATATGTTAATCGTGTCACGGTCTCATGATCACGTGCCATGATATTTCCATAACTTCGACATACAATTTTGAGTCAAATACAAACATTTTGATTTTTTTTTTCTTTTTTACAAATACACATTTTGAGTTTGTTAAGGCCACATATTAAAAATGATATCTAATAAACAGATGTAACCAATGATTCAAGAGATAACAGAAAACAAACTAGAACTCAAACATCAAGGTAGTAGAATTAAACCATTTAAGATCAAATCTCAAGTCCACATACAACTTGACATTAAAAATCCCAAACTCTGAGATAAAAGTTTAGTCAACCATTGGCTTGCATAAGAAGAAGAGCTCAGATAAGAGAGACGGAAATTAAGGAATATTTAAAGGATGGTTAAAAAAATTAATATGAATTTCATTGTTTGAATAATTACTTGTAGACATTACTTGCAAATTTACTCATGTGTAAAATAAATATGGAGAAATTTTAAATGAATAGATTTTAGGAAGTATTTTTTCAAAATTAAATTTAGATAATTTCAAATAATGTTAAAACTACGATTTTTTTAAGACAAAAACTGAGAACTTGAAATGTCTTGTTTACTCTATATAATATGAATCTCAATTTGGTTCTTATTATTATTTCAAATTATGCAAATTAGTATATGTTTAAGAAATTTACACATTAATCCTATTTTTCATATTTTGAAACTGGTCCTTCAAACTTTTAAAATTTCAAATTTGACATGAATTTCACATGATTACATCTTTATTTATTATAATCTCTATATACATGTATTCTAAGGTGCATTTTGATGATTTGTCACCTCACTAAAGCTCTCTCCTTTTTAACCAATCTCTCATATACTTATGCCAAGTGGCTCCCTTTTTCATTTGTTTCCTTTCTTACATCTATTTATTTATATAAAATTCATTCATATTCATGCAATTCTTTATTATGTAACTTCCAATTAATTTGTGTAAATCCTTCCACTTCCAAATAAAAAACGTTTCTTTATTTATAACCTGCAAAATAATTAAAAAAAATAGTGCTTGATTTTTCACATTCA
>Ga0315915_1006350_pt1 | contig 14450 bp, 6 predicted proteins | sample MpolbnodulesMG_FD_207738 | JGI IMG/M metagenome (GOLD analysis project Ga0315915, IMG submission 207738) | Medicago polymorpha root nodule microbial communities from Los Angeles, California, United States - branched nodules | ecosystem: Host-associated > Plants > Roots > Nodule | place: USA... | reverse complement strand
ACCCCCCCCCCCCAGCGCACCTTCTAGTTAGAGCAACATATTTGGCGATTGCCACTCAAGATTACAATGCATGTCATACATAATTTTCACGCTCGTGCATTCTTTCTAATAGTCATAATCTTCACCATCAAAGATGGGAGATATATTGTACGCCCCTTTAGGATCCTTGTTCATCGTATCAACTCTTCTAATGATTAAACCGTGGCCAAAGAGACCAATTTCTTGATGCCATTTGCTGGCTGTATGACATAAACAACGATAAACTAGAGGGAAGTGAATAGTTTTTCCCTTTAAAAACTTTTTTTAAAGCGTGGTTTTACAAATTCTTTGAAAAATAAGTGACTGCATGGAATTAAGCATTATCATCATATGATAACAAAATGGGCAATGATAAATTGACAATTCAACTTTGAACAAGAAATTCACTTTTCAATTTTTATTAATAAATTATTAATAAAACAATATAATCCACATAACCAATAACAATGTCAAACTAAATCTAAACTTATGCATGAAATAACTATCACCAGAGCTAAACAGGTTTGATCTATAATGAATTAATTGACAAGAAGATACCAATTATTCCAAATGATTGATTTGTTAAAAGTATCTTCAAGATATTGGTAGAGAATAAGTTCTAAAAGGTTCAATCACTTAGCATAAGCTTAAATTAATCTAATCAACAATTTAATATAAATCAAATTATATTGCAATGAGTAAATAAAAAGGGAGAAGAGAACACCAGTTTAATAGAGGTTCCTCCAATCGTCTTTGTTGGAGTAAGACTTAATAGCCAATCTATATTGATTGGGTTTGGCTTTGTATCATAATATTGATATAAATATATATTGTGAATATATAAATAATAAGACATTTCTTTATTGATTTTGTCTTGTTTCAAAATAATAAAGTCCCTAGAATAGTTAGTCTCTTTAATGGAACATTAAGTATAACTTAATTGTGAGACCCCATTAAACATAAGGAAACTATTCTTAAAGTATCTGTAGTCAAGCTTTATTGAAAAGTGGGATATCATTAAAGCATAGAGACTATTATGTGGATAGACTGATGATCACATCTCACAGATCATGGATAAAGTGTTATTAAGTCTACACATAGATATAAATATTAGGAGTAATATTTATATTGGATTGACCCACCATGAGAATACTACATAGTAAAAGTTATGAAAATTGTCATAAGATATTCTCATAGTGATAGTGGTGTATTCCACCCTTTGACCTGAAACCACTATGTACTCTAGATGTTGGAGTCGAGTGTTTTGTCACCATTCAAACGTTGTCTGTAACAAGATGACTATAAAGTTGGTTGATGGGTACTCCACGAATCATGCTGAGGGACATGAGTGACCTAGATGGAATTTGCCCCTCCTATATAACAGGAGAAATGTCTACGGGCCCAATATTGAACTGGACAAGGATGACATACTATGTCTTGTGTTCAATATAGACATGAGGGCAAAAGGGTAATTATACACATGAACATTATCACATAAAAGGTTTCGTCAGATCACATGATATTCTCGTCACTTGGGTAGTAGTGATGTGTTGCTAGATACCGCTCACTATTTATAATATTAAATATGTGATTTAATATTATTGTCAACGTTACAGGAACCTATAGGGTCACACACAAAGGACAGATAGATGAGAGAAATAAATAAGAAAGACTTATTTATAAAATAATAAGTAAGACTTTATTTATAAAATAATAAGTAGGACTTATTAGTAATTAAATAATTAAATATGATTTATTATTTAATTTACGAAAAATAGAGAAACATGGTCAACCGTAAGGTACAGTGTGCTTAAGTGAAATATGGTGCACCGTGAGGTACGGTGTACTTAAGTGCTTGACTTGCTGACCACACAAGTGGTTCTATAAATAGAACCCTTGTGTTGAAGCATTACTAACCTTTTGGTTGAAACACTTAACCTAATTCTAAAAAGTTAGAAACCCTAGTCGCCTCTCTATAAACCTAGTCTCTCTGAATCTCTGCTGGAATTGGCTAGCACCGGTCATCGGAGAAGTTCTGTTCGTGTGGACTAAGTAGAGGCATCGCTACATTGCTTTGCTCGTGATCAGAAACAATTCTACTACAAAGGTTCTGCTCTTCAAAAGGTAAACACATGAATCCTTAAATTGTTTAAGTATGTGTTTGGTTTGTGATTAATGATTTAATCAAGATCCGTTTTAATGGGATTTCTTCCGCAAAGATGATTAAAATTTTGAAAAACCCCTCTTAAAATCCCTTCAGTCTTCGCTATAAGGCACATCCTTTCTTCCAATGGATTTATACTCATTCATCTCACAAATCGTGAGTAGTCTAGTCTCCTTGCACTTTCAAGAAATTTTCACTATAATCACAAAGATTGCATAATGCTCAAGCACACAAACAAGATACTTTCTCTGCTCAATCACACAAGAAAAAAGACTTATAATTAACAATCACAACTGAAAGAGACTTACAATCTAACTTAATCAAATAAAATATTGTTTGGTTTTACACTTGATATATAATCAGAGGTGTAAGACAATGAAGTTCAGATTTGACTCTAAGACTTAAGAATTTCTAATATATGAAAGTTAATAAGAAATTCTCTAAGTGTTTGTGTGCTTTTTGAATCTGACAGAGTAAGAGCACTTGTAAAAATTCAGAGAGGTGTTTTAGCGGCAGAAGTAATTCAACTTAACTCAATAATAAAAATAATCATGTCTTCAACATTATCAATCGAAATAACAAAAGATCTATAAGATTCTAACTCAAAAGGAAAATAAGTTTTCAACGTTTTAACCCCAACCTTGGTGTTATAGACCAGAGCACGCGCTCATCGACTACACAAATTTAATAAATAAAAGCAATGGAACTAAATCTCTGTTTTCACCTTCTAAGCGTCCCGCGACTAGAGCTCATCCTCCCGAGTATCTGTATCCTAGGAGTACATACACCATAAACACAACAACAAAGAGGTGAGAATACACATCATAGCATTAATTGGGAATACATGAATAAATTAAATAAATAGTCATATCGTCTTTGATCATCATTCACAACTTATTTGCACTACCTCAGCTACGTCAGTTACACACCATCAACACATATATCAGACACACCTCACTAATACGTACAACCATTCTTATCATCATCGCAAACATATCACATATAGGTCATTAGCATATATATTACACATACGTCATTAAACACATACATCAATTACACACATCAAGACTCATGAAATGTAATTATTCCTATTTTGTACATGCATATCGGTACTAGATCCAGGGCCGTTTCTAAGATTTTTGTGGCCTAGGGCGAACATAGAATTTAGGTCATAACTAATAAATATATAAACATCAAACTTGATACAAAAAATTAAGCAACTATTTTTAGAGCCTAATAGATCCCTAAAAAAAAATTTGGGGCCCAAATTTCGTACTTATTTTTTGGGGCCTAGGGTAGTCTCCCTCTTCGCCCTGCCTCAGATACGGCCCTGACTAGATCCATTCGTCTTTATGATGTATGTCAGAGTTGTGTTACTGAACATACATCTGTCTCTCATCTTTCATGTGTCGTTTTTATGCAATATGTATGATGCATGAAGACTCATTAAACACCATACATCAAATACATCAACAACACAGTATCTTTACAACTTAATTCATTTCATCATATTACTTGTTAATGTTAACCAAGCACGTCTTTCGTCTTTATTCGTCTTTTATAGGCATCTTTTATTTCGTCATTCATGATCATCATATAACATTTATAATCTCATCTTATATCACCATCTTACAACATTACCATCTCATCAATCAATTGCAGTTGTGTTGCGATTTCGTCTTGGGAGACCAATCTGAACTCTGTTTTTGACTTAAAACTCACCAATTTCATCCCCAATCATCACCCCATGATTACCTTATCATTCAAACACTAATTTTCCATTAACCTATCAATTTAACTACTCTTCCGAAGGCCAAGTTCTCAATTCATCATTCCAAACTAGTTTCCCTCAATCTTAATCTTTTAACATCATTCATCTTCATTCTTTCATCATTAACATCTTATAAATCAATAACACCCCCCATCATAAATTAAGAATACCCTAAAGTGAAAGGATTCTCCCCCTTGCCTCAAATTCTTCGAAAGTTACGACTTTTGACTCTCTTCTTCGCAGCTAGGGTTTTCTCCTTCTCTTCACTCCTTTTCTATTTATATTTGGGTTGTTCACTCATAAATATTTCCTTCTTCTCTATTTTTCTATTATTTTACTTCACCCTCCCCCACTTATTTATTTATTCTATTCTGCACCTCCTCCCTTCTATATTAATTTATTTAGTTCTCTTCCTCATCAAAATAACCCTCTTAGAACATCATCAAAACTCTATTTCTTCATAGCTAACATAATATTCACCTATTTAACATAAAAATCAAGAATTCTCCTATTTAACTTCATTAAATATAAATTCGGGGTGTTACACCCTCCATCTTCTTCTACTACAAATTTAGCTTTTAGTGTCTAATAATTTATTTTAACAAGCATCATCATTAGGTAAATGTATTATGAAATATCGATCAATAATAAAATGTGTTCAAATATTGACATTTTGTTTCATGTCTCTTTAAACTTACATCCTATTTTCATTTTCATTTATGCCATTTTAATAATGTATGCCATTGTTGTTTTAAAAAGTTTGAAAAGTTAATTGAAAAACTAATTAAACACGATTCAGATTATATAATCCAAAAACTCCCAAACAGAAGTTTAGATTATATAATCGTATCTTAACTGTTTTTTAGGTATATAGTAGGACGCGTGAGAAGAAAGTAGGACACAAAAAGAAACCGTCTTTTGATTATGGATTGTATCTTAGCTGTTGTGGTTGAGGCCCACTAAGAAATACTCCAAAGAGTACTGCTCTTTACCCAAATGGTTTTGCTCATTTCCAAGTGAAATGACCAAAATGCCCTTGCGTGAGTTAACTCAATCTCAGCGTGAGTTAACTCATGCTGGTGTAAATCCTTTGTAAATCTCTGCGTGAGTTAACTCAAACAAATTTAACACTAGTGTGAGTTAACATGCATAAGGGCATTTTGATCATTTTCTTTGAGAATAAGCAAAACCATTTGGCTAAAGAGCAAAACTCTACTCCAAATATTTGACTTTTATGTTTGTGTTTCTCCTTTAAAAAAAAGTTTGTGTTTCACGTCATTAAAGTGTAGGGCATGCATATTTAGGATGATAAGAGAGCAATTCAATAAACTCTTGCATATTTATTTATGCAAATATTGGTTGCATTTGAGAGGGTTTCTACCGTACCATTACTGATCTATTTATCACCTCATTCATTTTTTTTGAAGTAGTCTAGTGATTAGAACTCACATTTTAAATGCGGAGAAGTGAGATTTTCGGGGTTCAAACCCCAACTTCTGCATATAATATGTAATATCTCTATCAACTGAGTTAAATTCACAGGAATTATCATCCCATTAATTTATTGGTTGGTTAATCTTACAATTGACCTTTTAAACAAACAAGTTGACACGCTAAACCAAAATTTTAAATATGCCAGCCAAAAATAAAACTTATTATATAAGATGTCCAAGACTTCAATTTCTATAAAAGAAAAAATGTCCTTAAAGAGTGTCCTTAGAACACTCGTTAACATTTCCCTTTTTTAATACTATAAATGAAACTACAAAGAGTGCTCATTAAGAAAGGTCCCTAGAGTACATCGAACAACAATTAAGGTCCCTAGCAACTGCCTCATATTACTCTCTTCTTCATTACCTCATTTTCCCAACCATATGATATAATATGTCCTACGCTGGACTACGTTTACATCCCTTAACATCCGATTCCCAAAATTTCAACTGTGCTTTTCATCATCACTTAATAGCAACAACATAGTCCTCGTGAGAAGCCATTAATTTATCTTTGAACGGTGAGCCATCAATTAATTCAACACCAACGGCTACGATTCCAAGTATGCCCCACAAACGTAAATGGGGCCCAAGTTTCCACAATTCATATTAGCGGTGGACCTCATATGAACCTTGCCAACCTAACTGCAAACAAACATGGTTCATGCAATTTTTTATTTCCTTTTACTTCATATTCCACATCACCAAATATATTCAATCAAATCAAACCAAGGTTCTTTGCTCATCATTTCCATGTTCACTTTGTTACCCTAAAATAGAAAAAGAGCAAGCAACTCATGGAAGCTTTATGGGATTTAGTAGACAAATTGAAGATTTCAACACTAGGTGCTATTCTTCTACTTGCATGTGCATTTTTTGCACTTGTTTGTCTTTGCACTATTGTTGTACTAAAAAGGAAAGGTAGTAATAATAATAAGGTTTTGAACCAAGAGGGTGTTATAGAAGAGAATGAGTCTAGTTCGACTATCACGACTACTACAACTACTACGACAAATGTTACCAACTCGAGTACTTCTACAGAATGGTTAGAACCAAATTGTGGATGGATTTCAGTGAAAAGGGTGTTGATGGGTTCAATGGTGTGGAGCAAGGCAAGAAAATTGGAAGAGAGTATTAGATGGCAGAGAGAGAGGGGATCTCCATTGCTTGGAAGTTTACAAAGGCATGGGGTTGAAAATGGGTGGAAAAGTGCTAGTCATGATTCAGCATCAGCAGTGTGGCAAAGACCAATATTGAGAGGGGAGAAATGTGAGCTTCCAAGTTTTAGTGGACTCATTCTCTATGATGAAAAAGGAAGATTGCTTAATGATTCTGTGAATGAGATACAACAATGCATGGAAATTTCTGAACAGGTAATCAATTTTTCCTTTCATTAAATCCATTATTGTAGATAGTATAATGTATATTTGTTCCTACAAATACCATTTGATGGCGTACTTATTCATTAGTGAAGTGCATGATATAATTAAGGTAAGGCCATTGTGAAATCACTTATAGATCTATAACATCAAATTGCTGAAATTACTTGTTTGTAGCTGCATGGCATGTTAAATCTAATGAACTTGGCCTAGAACGATGCAACATGCTTTTCTTGCAAATAGTACAACTTTAAAGCACAGTGCAACACTCAAATGAATGCATTAATAATATGTAAAGTTCATTCATAATTTTACTACCTCTGTCTCTAAATATAATATCTCATTGACCAAATTACATAGATTTAGAAAGATTGCAGTACTTTTAAATTTGTTGAAATTTGATTTTTTTTTACAATCTGAGTTTACTTGATTGAAAGAGATTGGGCTAATTTGTCTTAATGATCTACTCACATAATTAATCAATGCATCTAACTTTAAACTTGATTTTTTTTTCACATTAACTATTTCTCTTAATGATCTACTCACATAATTAATCAATGCATCTAATTTTGTTCTTCCCTTAATTTTTTTTAAAGAGATTGGGCTAATTTGTTTTGAAACTATTATTACTAAAAGAAAATTAAAAACCGGAATGCAGCAGGTCTTTGAAGGGGACTACATATGAAATGACCTGCATTTTAACACCAAAAATTTCAATTTCTAACACTTTTCTTTCATCAAAATAAAAGCAACATGCAGTGCCTATGCTACCAAAGAAAATTTAATACAGTTGAAAAGCTAAAGATGATTATCTAAAAAGAGACAATTTCTGATGTATTAACTGTTGGAACAACTAGTAAAAGTATAAAGAAAAGCAAATTGCAAACAATGGAACACGATCATTTGTTTACGCAATTCGGCCAAGTGTGCCTACATTTGTGACTACAAAGCAACTGTATTATTACTTGAATGATTAGGGTTTACAGTGTCACAAGCTATATATTTAATAATACGGTCCAGGTTTCAACAATACCCCTGAACCGTACTTGAATGATTGGGGTGAAGTTCGCTTCACTACGCTAGCTAGCTCACTCGCCGCTCTTATGAATCTATGAGCTATACTCAATAGTAACTTATTACTCTGTAGAATGCAACATTAATTGTTCCAAAATATTGAATCAAAACAATGTTGCAACCTCTAGTTTCAGACAACATATTTACGGCATCTGTTATTTCTATGTCTGACTTTGAGATCATTCTTTTGTGCAGGAAGAAAGAGATGTTACAGTGAGGACTACACTAAAAGATTTACTATAGTACTTATGTTACACTGTCTTTCTTTCTGCTCTAAGTTTGTATCAGATATACAATGAGGTTTTACTGTAATGAAATTATCATATCACACTTTTTTCTTTGCAAAGGTAATTATCATATCACTCTGATAACATAAAAATTCAAGGCACAAAAACTGCAGCTTTTCCTTTGCAGTTAATCATGTATTTTCCATTTTACTGGTATTTTTCCAAAGCAAAAACACACTGACAACCTTCTTACACTTTCTGTAGTATTTTCAAATGACTCGTTTGTAAATACAGCTTATAAGCACAAAGTGAAGACAGTTCAATGCCATCTGAAAATATGGAAACACACACAAAGATATTCAATTCCACTAACATGCCACCAACCAACCACATAGAAGAATATTCAAATATTTTTTTGGTCAAATCAATACTTCATTTAGAAGGAAATCCTACTTTGATGGAATATTTAAATCTTAACACTATTCTGTAACAATGCTTCTCTTTCACTCCTCAAAATACAGCTTCTAAGCACAAAATGAAGATAGTTCAACGTCAACTGGACAATTTGGAAACAAACACAAAACGATATTCAATTCAATTAACATGTCATCACATAGGAGAATATCCATATAATTTTTTTTGGTCAAATCAATACTTAATTATTTAGGAGATTTTACTTTGATGGAATATTTAAATCTTAATACTATTATGTAACGATGCTTCTCTTTCACTATAAATTTATATTTGACAATATGTTTACAGCATTATTCACGATCACATGTAATAGGCATCAACAGTTTTTCCATCAATTAAGCATAGCATAAAGGTGTTCTCTCTGTAAGGCCGCTAAATACCGACCTATATCCCACAAATACAGAATGAGAAACAGCTAAACTTTCCATCTAGGATAGTTTAATCGAGGAATGGATAACTCTACTAATCAAAACATCACACTTTGGAGTGTGCTTCTCTTCAAGGTCTCAAGTTCGATTCCCCCGTGTCATTTTGGGTGGACTAATTTAGCTTCTTAAAAAAAAAAAAGACAGAACAAGAACATAAAAAAAAGACTAAAAGGAAAAAAGCACTCAAAGTTGATCTGTGCCTAGAATGAAAAAGGTGTTTTTAAATTATCTCAATTAGGATAAAGTTAAGATTGTGGATGATAGGTACCAGAAAATTGAAGGGTGGAAGTGAATAACACTGATAATAATGAATTTTGGCTATCTTTGAGAAATATACCTCTGTTACAATAGTACTACCTTAGAAAATCAAGGAAAGAACTTTGAAAATGGTTGGAGACTAGATCCTTATAAGATGAATGAAATCTAAATGGACCTTAAGCCACTAAACAGAACTCTCTCATACCCCTCATAATACCTCACTTAATTTCCTCTTAATGAGCTTATCAGTCAACATATTACCTTTTCTTCAGAAAACCGATGGTATTGCTAAAGAGAAAAGAATATTCACTATACTGGTACAGAAGAAATTGAATACATAACGAAAAAAGTTCAAGATTTTTGAACGGTTTACAATTATGGCCTTAGCTTTTAATATCACAAGGTGGATATTAACATCATTGTCTCATTGATTGCTAAGATTTCATCCACTAAGTTCATGAAGAACTAAACTTTCAGGCAGTGCTGGAAGTACTTTTCTTACAGTCCCTCTCACAAAGAGGCAATATGTTTGTACAAGAAGTTTTTTATGCCCTTTCAAAACTGTTAGTGACAGTTATGATAACTTTTTAGTAGATAACAGTCAGAATGGGTCCGGTATCACTGTACCTAAGTTTAATCCTTTCATAAAAGCTTTCATTCTTACCTAGTAAAAATGAAAAGTTGACAAAAGACTAAGCTAGAATTGGAGTTAAATATGATAAAAGGGAAAATTGAATCGATAAACTTCGTTTACCAAAACCTGATATATATTAAGTAGTTCAACTCGTGAAGAATATTTTCATACATAATGAATGTTTGAGACTAATTTCAGAAAATCATCTAACACAAACTGTAGAAGACAAATAAATCATAATCACAAATTGTGTGTTCGTTCACCTTTTGCCTTTGTCAGCATAGATTATCCATACGACACTACCAAGGGCTCTCTAGAGTCATCGCTAGATGAATGCTTGTAATAGAAGTATAAAATCAATTGTATCATTCCCAAAACAGTACCTATCCCATTTGGTACCTAACAAATCAAACACAAAAGGTAGGTATACAAATATAAGCCAACAGAATAAACATCTGAATTCTAAAACTGTAATCAATATTTCAAAAAGAAACAGAGAAATGAGACGAAAAGACTCTTACATAAATGAAGACATCGTCACTGAGTACTCCATAAAGAAAGAAGGAGATGCTCATTAAGAAGGTCGAAAGTGAAAGATAAAAAGGCATAAACTCAACACTCTTTGTGCGAATGACCAATTTCTGCGAAATTATATAGATATAAACAATTTCACCAAGCTTGAATTTACACAAACTAGTAAAACTCATTATAACATGGATATCTTGGAAATGTCAAACTTACAATTATAAACAATGGAGAGGCAAACATTGAAATGAGAGAAGCACAACTCAAGCATCCGACTAACATTCGGCGCATAGAACTATCCGTTATTTTTAAGCTACCGACTAATATGATCACAAATATACCGAAAACTGCAAGCAATAATCCAAACATTCTCACCTATAAAAAAGAAGTATACAATAACACATTTTAGTAACACTTCAAAATCAATGTGAAGAAATTTATCATAAACTTTCCATAGTGTTAGAAAAATAACCTTTTTTGGTTTCTCAGCATAGATTAAAAATAAGAAAATGTACACAAGCTGAAAAGCTGCTCCAATTGAATTAACAGTGGTAACCAACAAGTTATCATGTGATATAAGAGGAGTACCATACCACAAACAGATCAAACAGTTCAATAGAGAATAAATATATGGTAATCCAGAGAACATTTCTGTTGATCCATTTCTCATAATTCTCCTAAATGTGGGTCTACAATTCACAACATAATCCAAATTAATAATCAAAATATATACATGAAAATTTTTCTAAGCTTAATTATTAATTTAATAAAAAAAAAATACTTTAAGAAACTTACATTGGAGATACAAATAGCCCAAATGCAAAGATATTACCTATAAATAAACAAGCAAGAATTGAGATCAAGATAAAGATAAGTTAAAAATGTTAAATGTAATAAAATCACTGAAAATTAGAGGAAGAAAATGTAGTACCAGCAATTCCAGCTGCATCTTTACCAACTTCACAAATGGAGTAAGCATTAAACAGAGACATCAAGTTAAGCCTTTAACTTATGATTTATTGAAACAGGTATTTTTATAATAAAATTTGAGATATGCATGCACTATTATATGATTTTTCTATGTCACAATTATCCTCATTTCGTTTGGTAAAAGTTTTCTCTCTCTAAATCTGTGCTGTGCATTTCAACCTCTCACTACTTATGATTGACCTTGACACTTAATATAACGATTAACGACTAAAATAAGAAAAACGTTTTAATTTTTGGCATAAAACGAGTAAAAAATAATACTACCCGCGTAACTGCAAAACTAAAGTCTCCAGAATTACACTAGTAAAAAACATTGTGAATACTATACTAGCCTTTTGGTTGGGGGTTCCATCATCCAATTATTTAATTCTATGTTTTATTTATGAAAAATGCTAACAAAGCTGTAAAAACATTTGTTAAGGGTTTAAAAAAGAGAATTTTATCATATTAAAACTATAAAAAGAAACATTTTTTATATAAAATTTATTCATTAATTTGTTTTTTTAATTCTTAACATGTGTGATTATGTATTTGTTAGTATGACCTTAAATTTATTGTTATCGATTTAAACTTCAAATATCTAAGAATATTCCAAAAACTCCTTCTTTGTACTTAACTTCGTTAGAATGACAATTGGACTCAAGTCTAATGGACACTCACAAAAAATACTCAGGATGACAAGGTTAAATACCCACATTGTTGAGTCTGGATTCAGGCTTGAGTAATTACTCAAAAAATTGAATGAATACAAGTATTAGTGCTCGGCTCGCCCCGCAGCCCGCACATTATATAGTCTATAACTATAATTTTATATAACAATTATTATTTTTTATATTTTAGATGTTTTTTATTTGGTTAAATAGTATATGTATTATTCTATAAGTTGATTTAAAAATAAAAATTAAATCATATTTTAACTACGTTGTGATGTTTTTTTTTGTTATGTATTGTTTTGTTGTTGTTAAAGTACGAGTAATAGACGCGGAACGCGGTGATGGAGTAAAAAAATCTTGCATGGACTACAAAAATAAATTATAATATGTAAGCCCAAAGTTGATCATCAAAGAATACTTTACTATACGATGCAAGTGACTTAAAAACACCAATAATAAACTCATAACGGATATTTATAGTAATTTTTCTTTCAATAGAAATGGCCATGTTATCATTTAAAAACTCATAACTAATATAGGGTTGTATCAACAATGTTCTGGCGAGGAGAGTGAGAGAGCTAGAGAAAAAAGAAAGTCTGAACGTATCAACATGACAGAAACATGTGAGAACCCTACTTAATTACTTCATGTTTGCTTACAATGGAGTGGGCCACAAATAATTTTATTAAAAATTCAAGGGTTGGTAATTTCCTCTATATATATCAAGAAATTTTCATTTTTAGAGTATTACTTTTTCCATCCTATGGAATTCTTGTACGCCCTATTTTTTTTCCAAAAATACCCCTGTCTGGATTATATTTTCTGAATTGGATTGTTAGTGTTTTCCGGATTTTAAAATCCGGAATGCTCTTTTTCCAGATTTTTTTAATTTTACGCTTTCAAATTCATAAAATAAATGCAAATAAAAATATAAAACAAAAATAAAAAGACAAAAAGATAAAAACAACTCATTTTATTGATATATGAATAACATATTACAATAATGTTGAATTTTTTTAAGCTTATTACATAAGAACCTAAAACTATTTCTAATTTTATTACATAAGAACCTAAAACTATTTCTAAGGAAAAAGGGGGGAAGGAAAGAGGATGAAGGGGAAGAAGAAAACAATACTGGCGAGGGCACATGGGCCTCTAGGGAACAAGAGACCATGATGGTCAACCTTGCACCCAGACAGACCAACCTCAGACCCAGACTGACCAACATGACCCCCAGATGAACCGCACTTTTTTGCAGCGCGGTTCCATCCTCATTCACTGTTCATACAATCTCTGAAAATTTTCAAAGAGACCTCTTTCTATGAAAGGCCAACGATGGAAACACATGGTTGTAGAAGGAAGAGGAGGAGAGGGTGGGAGAGGTTTGTGTGAGAAATGGTGGAGAATTGGGGTGGTATTTATAGGAAGGGATGGTCACAAAACCATAAATAGGGGTAAAAAAACGTGATTTTTGACTTGACCACCGCCAAAAACGTTTGAAAAACATTTTCTTTGTGGTGCAGACCACCGGTTAGAAGAAACTGATGCAGTCCAGATTATATAATCCAGAGGGTACGTGGTTTCCGGATTATATAATCCAAAAAAATACGATAATGGGTGAAACAAAGGGAAACTTGTTCGGATCTGTAGGGTGAGGGTTGGTCCGGATTTTATAATCCAGAAAGCTTCAACATATGATTCTTTTGTGTCGCCTACATTGCACCGACAGTTTATGTGGTCCACAACGCCCAGATAACTCTATATATAGGGATCCCTGTTTTCATTACAAGTAAACTACACCAGAAAGAAAAAAAAAAAGAATTCCTTGACTTTGATCCAAACACGAAGCTAGCGGCAGTCTACTACAACGGGGGCAAACCAACCCATCTGTTTAGGATTCGCAACGATGTCACCCTCTTCGGGCTGAAGGACAAACTGGATCAAATCAACCATAGAGACACGAGGAGGGTGGTCGGTGCTGAATATCGATGTCCATTGTCCGACTCAGCCGGATCACTTCGGTTCAGCCAGATGAAACTCACAAACCACCACGATGTGAGAACCATGTTCTTTGTCTTTGGTCAGCACAGTACTAGAGGACCGATCGAGTTGGACGCTTCGTTGGTTAGATCTACTGAACATCGTAGCCATAGAAGAGGAGAAGAAGAACATAAAATAAATAACAAGAAAGTAAAAGAAGAACTTTTATTAAGAAAGGCAATTGTCACTATTGAATTCCAAGAACAAAAGATGAAATGTTGTGATAGCTAGCTACTCTATTTATATCCTACAAAGACTTAAGCCCTAAGAAATATAACAATAGAATGCTCCACAAGAAACCATGGGCTTTTAGGTCAGAAGTAGG
>Ga0315915_1006349_pt1 | contig 14450 bp, 11 predicted proteins | sample MpolbnodulesMG_FD_207738 | JGI IMG/M metagenome (GOLD analysis project Ga0315915, IMG submission 207738) | Medicago polymorpha root nodule microbial communities from Los Angeles, California, United States - branched nodules | ecosystem: Host-associated > Plants > Roots > Nodule | place: USA... | reverse complement strand
AGATAAGGCAGATTTGTTTTGTTCAAAAAAATAGGAGATTAGGTGTGATTTTGTTGAGAAGGAAAAAATAGGGTTAATAATTAAACAGGGGTATTAGAGCAAAATTAACCATTAGGGTTACGTTAAAATTAGGGCAAACATTTGCTTCTGGGTTAACTTTAATAAATAAGAGATAAGGTAGATTTGTTTTGTTCAAAAAATCGGAGATTAAGTGTGATTTTGTTGAAAAGGAAAAAATAGGGTTAATAATTAAACTGGGGTATTAAAGTAAAATTAACAATTAGGGTTATGTTAAATTTAGGGCAAACATTTGCTTCCGGGTTAACTTTAATAAATAAGAGATAAGGCAGATTTGTTTTTGTTGAGAAGGAAAAAATAGGGTTAATAATTAAACAGGGGTAATAGAGTAAAATTAACCGTTAGGGTTACGTTAAAATTAGGGCAAACATTTGCTTCCGGGTTAACTTTAATAAATAAGAGATAAGACAGATTTGTTTTGTTCAAATAAATAGGAGATTAGGTGTGATGTGTTGAGAATATTTAAAAAAAAGGAAGAGATTAGGTGTGATTTTGTTGAGAAGGAAAAAATAGGGTTAATAATTAAACAGGGGTATTAGAGTAAAATTAACCATTAGAGTTAGGTTAAAATTAGGGCAAACATTTGCTTCTGGGTTAACTTTAATAAATAAGAGATAAGACAAATTTGTTTTGTTCAAAAAAATAAGAGATTAAGTGTGATTTTTTGAGAACATTTCAAGAAAAATAGGAGATTAAGTGTGATTTTGTTGAGAAGGAAAAAATAGGGTTAATAATTAAACAGGGGTATTAGAGTAAAATTAACCATTAGGATTCGGTTAAAATTAGGGCAAACATTTGCTTCCGGGTTAACTTTAATAAATAAGAGATAAGACAGATTTGTTTTGTTCAAAAAAATTGGAGATTAAGTGTGATTTTGTTGAGAAGGAAAAAATAGGGTTAATAATTAAACAGGGGTATTAGAGTAAAATTAACCATTAGGATTCGGTTAAAATTAGGGCAAACATTTGCTTCCGGGTTAACTTTAATAAATAAGAGATAAGGCAGATTTGTTTTGTTAAAAAAATCGGAGATTAAGTGTGATTTTGTTGAGAAGGAAAAAATAGGGTTAATAATTAAACAGGGGTATTAGAGTAAAATTAACAATTAGGGTTATGTTAAAATTAGGGCAAACATTTTCTTCCGGGTTAACTTTAATAAATAAGAGATAAGGCAGATTTGTTTTTGTTGAGAAGAAAAAATAGGGTTAATAATTAAACAGGGGTATTAGAGTAAAATTAACTATTAGGGTTACGTTAAAATTAGGGCAAACATTTGCTTCCGGGTTAACTTTAATAAATAAGAGATGCCCCCACATAGGTGTCAAAATGCAAGGCAATGTGATATTTCTATCCATTAATGATATCCAACAATCAAACCATGACATTTGTATTTGTATCATAGTTTCTTCTATGAAGCTACCTCTTTTCATTGGTTCAATTGGCTCAATATTGCATGCTTTCTTCTACATCAAAATCATTATGCAAATCTAATTATCACCAAATCTTATGATGCATTCATAAGCAACAATAAAAAGATTTTGTTAGCCTATATGATTTTGTTGCCACCGTATACATAAAGGCTACATTCTAGGCACATAAGTTGCAATTATACATAAAGACTACATCTTGAACATAGATAGGTGCACTGTTTTATACACCTTTATGGTCACCCTATACATAAAGGCTACATCGTAGGCTTTGACTTTAATTAGGAAAATGACAATATTTAAAGTTAACAGAAAAGACTATACATCTAGACATAGAAGTTGCAATTATTAAAAACAATAGATCTAATTATTACCAAATCTTATGATGCATTCTTAAGCAACAATAAAAAGATTTTATTAACCTAGACAAAAAAACAATTATTTTGTTACCACCCTATACATAAAGGCTACATCTAGACATATATATGTGCACTGTTCTATGCACCTTTATCATGACCCTATATACATAAAGGTTACATGGTAGACTTTGACTTTAGTTAGAAAAATGAGGATATTTTAAGTTTAATTGGAGTATAAAAGATTGGTGAAAAAAGTGTTTTGGGCCTATAAAGTGTTGGAACAAAATTATATGGGCTGTAATATGTAATAAAAAATTAAATTTATTTATCAATTAATAATTCGGTTCAATAACGGTTGAACCTTGACCCGAACATCACAACGGTTTGACTTTCGGTCCGGTTTTAAAAACATTAACTGTAACGACTTAGAAAATAGAAAGGGAATAATATCATTGTTATTTCAATTATGCAGTGAAATAAACACCTCATGATGGAGTGATTACAAGTTGCAACGCTCAATAAAGAAATAGATAGAGAGAATAAACTGGAGAGGGAGATGATTCATCACATGTTCCACACCCTGGTCATTAGCTAGTTATTTTATTATATAGCCTTGAAGCCTTGTGTTAGTTGTCTTGATCTTTTGTCATTTTCCTTCCTTGCATTCTAGATCGAGCCTAACTGAATTGATTCCATCATTTTTTGCAATATTTTGTGGGACCTTGACCTGTAATTTCGACAGGCTCATTTAATATGGTCAACATTTGGTTGACCTTTAACTTTGCAGGAATCGAAGGCTATCTCATTATATTGGAGGATTTCGACAAGACATCAAGCCTAGCGTGCGTAGTCAGGATTTCGACAGAGCAAGGCTGAAAGCATGATCGCGTCGAAATAAAGCAATCAAGGCAGAAGAGGCACGATTTCAAGCTTGAAGACGGTTTCCTTAGTGGGAACGTGGGGCAAGCGGTTGTCCAAGATGGGAGAAGTGCTGATCATGGGATTAGAGGTTCTTCAGTTAGTTATCTTAGTATAAATAAGTGTTTCCAAGCCGAAAATGGGTCGCAAATCATTTATAGAATTCGACAACACTCAAACTACCGGCGCCTAGGGAAACGAGTTATACAGAATGTATGTAAACTGATTTGTAGACCACCTTTATTTTAATGCAATGCATTTTATCTTTCCTTTAAGTTTATGTGTTTAAACTTTTACCTTTTCATTTATCTTTATATTGCTTTTGCTTGCAATCTCAAACTTATCGAGAGACAGTGCCTTCTTTAATTCAAACCGGTCTTGCCCTATAAGTAACCTGAGTGCATCTCGCGACCCTTTTTCAAACCTTTTTTCGATCAAAACCTTTGCACAACATGCTCTTGAGATATCTAGTTCGGTCTCGCTTGTAATAATCAGAACTAGCCCGTAGTTTGCCGAAAACACCGGTAAACACAGGTGTAGGAGAAACCACAATTAAGAGGGTGAGAAATATTCAACACAAGGATAATACAAACACATATAGATCCAGGATAAACAACAACATCATGTATAAATCAACAACATATTGATCACAAATAGACAATATCCACATTTTGCATATAAATGTATATGATCATGTCATCAAAGTTAATAAGTCCCAATCATCATCTTATCAACATATACAAACATCAATGACAATTAAAAATATCAAGATGACAAGCAGCAAAATATACAACATTCACACATTACTTTAATAAAAGAACATAATTGGATATTACATCTTCAATTATTCACATCTTCGTATAACACATCGTCAAATATTCACTTTTCCACATAACACATCATCAATACACTTGCAAATACACACACACACACACACACACACACACACACACAATGTGTCTAACTCGACTCTATATGCATGTGGTACCAAACCTATCACCATCTTCAAATATTTTGGACAGAAAAGGTATGTTACTGATTTATATCCACACCATCGTCAAATACATCTTTCAATATATGTATATATATATATACACACACACACATACACTACATCTTCAAATATGTTTGACAATGAATGCATGAATGTCAAATGACCACATCAACATTACACATCATTCAATGACTCAGCAATACACATCTTTAAATAACATCATCGTCAAATATTGACATCACAACATCATCATTTATCAACATCGTCACATGATCACTTCATTATATAACACATCTTAATTTAATCATAACATCATATAATCACTTCATCACATCAATACATCATCATATAATCACTTGCTTGTTTAACATGTCTTCTTTTATCACAACTTCATATATCACATCTTACAACTATCCATCATATTCACATCATCATATATTATCGATTACTCGTCATCATATGCCATCAAATAATCTACATCATATTTACTTTTGATATCCATCATTCATGCATCTTTATACCAACACATTTTTACATTAATACATCTATATTAGATCTTTATATAACACATCTCCAATTTCTACATCTTACAACTATACTCCATCCATATCAAAATATAAGAAAAATTCAACTATCTTAATTGTGATAAAATATAGGCAAAATTGACTTTTTTTTCCTCATATTTACAGATAGTATACCAAATATGCCCTTGGTTTAATACTCCAATTTTCATACAAACAGTTTTCTACACACTACAATGAGATAGCTTCTTGAAAAAATGAAGTGACTCCTTGAATACTCCATCTCCCTCTCTAACTCCACGAAGCCATTAACTCCACAAGCCCCCAAATGTTTTCTTATAAAAAGGTTGTTTAGAGGAAAATCTTAGTGTTTTTATTCTTCTCCATAATTCAAGAAAATGGCTATAGAAGGACCATCTTTTAGTTTGGAAATTGAATCAGATTTTGAGGATCTACAAATTCGTATTGTTGAAGACTCACTAGAGAAAGATGGGGAGGATGGATGTGTTCAAAATGTTGAGAGTGGTGTGAATTCTCACCATCATGTTGAAGGTGGAGAAAGAAACTTCAAATAGAACTTTGATTTTAATGAAATTCCTAATGAAGATGAAGGTGCTACTTAAGGCGATGATATTAATGAAGTTCCTAGTTGAAGGTGCTGCTGAAGGTGATGACAGATCATCTTACGTTATTCTTAGCATGTTTTTCAGTTATTTTCAATAGGGTTTAGCAACAAAAAGGAGAAGTATTAGAGCAATTGTCTATGATTTTAGGACTTTTGTAATGTTTTCTATATTTGAGTATGTAATTCTAGTTTTCATGAGACATAGCAATTTTAGGGGGGTTTTGAAGTAATTCACGAAGAAATCAGGCAAATCGGCAAATCAAGAACATTTGAAGAATTGTGAAGATTCAGGAAGACAAAGAATGAAGATTCAAGAGGCCTCAGGATACTTACAACATGGAGGAAATATGTTCCCTAGTTCCGAGACAAGTTATTTAAGACCTAAAACAACGGAAAATCAAAGAATTTGGGCCCAGAAGAAGACCTCATGCGCCTAGCACATGGAATGGCATGCCATGCGCCTATGGCATTATTCATGCACCTAGGGCATGGCTTTGTCCCCTCTCTCATGCGCTAGGCATGCTGAGTATGTGCCCCGTGCATTTTTCCTACTTTTATTTTGGGTAAAGCTCGCACTTTTAGCCTAAACCTAGGTAGAAACTCTCACTATAAATACCAGTCTTCATCATTCACAATTTCTCATTCATAACTATGGTTTTCGCGTCATTTTTCGGAGATCAAGGCTATTTGATTAGCTTTTGACTCACTATTTTATTTCACGACTGAACTTTTAAAAAATTTTAGAAAAGGGGAAAAATTTTCAAACTACCCCATATTTTGAAAAGATTAAGGGTTCGGGGGTTGGTTATATTTAAGGAAGGTATTAGCACCCTAAATATTCGTAGTACTCTACGAGAACCTCTTGATTTTATTTAATTTATGTACTATAAGAGAAAAGAAAGAGACCTATTTTATTTACATTTTTTATGATTTGGAAGCACGAGTGTCTTTTGCCTACGTACCCGTGAGGGGTCAAAACCTCGTAGTTCGGGGTAGAAATTGACGTTTGATTGGTTTTGTGTTTTTTATTAGTTTTTGAAAAAGGTTTTTAAGGTAAAAGCCAAGTGGCAAATGAGAATTGGTTTGTATTTTTTTATATAAAGAAAAAACTTAAAGTATGATTAAAGTTGATTGCAATTTTGATTTAAGAAAGAATAAAATAAAAAGGATCACTTGATTTTTGAATTTTGTTGGAAAAAATGTTTTTTGTGATTTTTATGGTTATTTGCATTAAATTAAATTTACCACTAACGGAGTAAGAAAATAAAACGTAGGTATTTTATGGTGACGTTGGATCACCACAAAAACCTTTAACCTAAACTAGAAGCATAAAAATAAAGCATACACACACGCACGCGCACACACATGAATGATTTACATCAAGCCTAATATACATTCTAATGTCTGCGAAAAAATAAATGACAAGAAAAAAATAAATTATTTACATTAAAGCCTAGTTTACATTCTAATATCCTTACTATAAAATAAATGACATGAATAAATATGTGGACAAAATAATAAATCTAATCCTAAAATATGCATGAGAAAATATATATATAAAAAAACAATTACGATGCTAAAAAAATAAAATGCACGCAAGACTTGAAATAAGAATGGGTTTCAATCACAAGGTGTAAGGGGTAGCAGTATTCAGGGGGTGCAAAAATTAAAAAAAAAAGTGGAATTGGGCTTAAGAGGGCAGGCAGGCGCATTTGGGCTTAATGGCTTGGGGATGGCCGTGTAATTGATCAAACGGCCTGGATTTAATCTTGAAATAGGTTGTGTACTGACTTCTCCTCATTTTTACAAGTCGTTTCTCTCTCTTCTCTTCAGCAGCCAAACCCTTCTCTCGGTGTTTGTTGTGTTATTTACAGATTCCTGGCCTTTCCTTGTGTCTTGACTATTGTTGATGTTCGTGAATTTTGAAAATTGGTCTTTCGAAATTTCGATTTGGATTTTAGTTGTGTGATGGATAAAAAAAAAACTCTGTAGGTTTATGTGTACGGTTTGTAAAGTTTTGGAACTGTTAATTTGTGACAGTGTTAGGTTTGATGGATTGTGGCTTGCAATACGTCTCTGTTGTTGTATGTGTGTTTCTTCTGTTGGCTTTTGATTTCGTTTGCAGGTGATGGATGTTGAATGAATTTGTGTCGTGATTGTGAGTGTAAAATTGAGTGATGAAAATTGCTGTAGGTTCTGTGTTGTGATTGTGTGTTCTTGTTGTGAAATTTGGTCGTTTCTCTATGAATTTTTTTTGCCGTCCTCATGTGTGTGTTGCAGGTTGAATTTTATAGTGTTAGGATTTGAAGGTTTAGGGTTTGTTAAGAGATGCAGAAAAAATCTGCATTTTGGATGGGATCAAGAAAAACGCGTATGATCTGGGACTGATGAGGCTGTTTGCAGACTGTATTTGGACTTGGACCATTTGGGACTTATGAGATTATTATTGGACAATAAATAAATAAAACTAATAAATAATTGTAAAAAAAAAAAAGGAAGATAAAGACTAATGATGAAAAAAGGATAAAAATAAAAATACAAAAAAAACAAGGATTTAAAAAAAAACAAAAATTAAAGTTAATAAAAGATGGACTTCAAAATAAAAATAAAAATAAAGAGAGAAGAGGCCCGACTCGGAACAAAAAATGAAGTATTTTAAAATACTTGCCGAATTTTTCACTGAAAAGTACCAGATTAATCCGGATCAGAGGACACGTGACATTGACACTTAGGTCAAAAAATTGGGGTATGACTATGGCCAATCGGTTTGAGTTGCATGCCAATCGGTTTCTTTAATATTTCTTTTTATTTAATATTTCATAAAATAATATAAAAAATATTCTATCACCAAAAACAAAAATGCTTTCTATTGAATAAAATACTCCACGTACAATGCGTAAAAGACAATAAATTGCTATGAGACATGAGAATAAAATACTCCACGTACAATGCGTAAAACACCAAAATGGCTACGAGAGATGAATAATTCTTGAACTCCACAATCCTTCACTCCACACCTGTAAGAGTTCACTAATTTCAGCAAATAATTCTTGATCACAATTTAGTCTAGTGGGTAGTGTAGCTTGTCTAAGCATGACATCTTTTTTCATACGAGGAGTTTTGTATTTATTGGATCCTTTAACCATGATTTCAATCATGCACGACTAAAGTGTGAGAAATATTTTGTTTGAATCCACACTAGAAAATTCATCAAACGAAGTTGGCACTGCTTGAATAAGTTCATCAACTGTCTTGGTCACTTTCTTTTGTTGTAATGCTTTAATGGCTGCAAAAAAATCTCAAATCCAAAACATTCAAATCAGGAGAATTAGGTTGTTGGTTAATCAAACGGATGTCAAATCCACCTTCAGAAGATGCTTCTTCAAGTTCTTCGTCATCTGCAGAAACATGACACGGTGCATTATCTTGCTTTATGTAAATTGTTTCTGATGCATATTCTGGTGGCACTTTTTCTTTGATGGCCGGTAAAACCTTGTCTATTAAGCACATTCGACTAACTTCTCTAGTGATAGAACCAATTGGTTTTGTTTTGAGTGTCTCTGCTGGACTATTGACACTGGTGTTGTTCTATATGGCCAATAAGGTTGCGTGCTAGAGGGGGATGAATAACGGTTTTAAAAGTTATTAACATATACAATTAACAAAAATTAAAGAGGATAAGGAAAATAGAACGACACCGATAATTTTATAGTAGTTCACTCTTTCGTCCTCGCTTCGGGCTATGTCTACTCTTCTTGGTGAAAAACACATTCACCAAGGTCATCCACTAATAGTAACAATGTTGAATACAAATGTGATTACAAGAGTTCCTTAAAACTATCCTAGTTCTTCAACCCCTATGTAAGCACTCCCCCAAACTTCAAATAACCTTTGAATTTGGTGCTTCTTGATGTCTTTGAATCCTCAATTTACCGGTGCAACCCTTCGAACTCTTCACTTAAGCTCTTAGATGCTATGTCCGGTAAATGGATCCCCTTAAACACAAAAACAATTAGAAAGCATCCCCAAGACCTTTGGAGGTGGAGTGAGATTATTCACTTCACTTTGGAACCTTGATTAAGCCCAACTAATTTCCTTAAAAGAACCAACTTACAATCATTATTAGCACCCTAGCAAATCATATGACTCAAAGCACAAAGTGATTCTAAGAAAAAATGTTTAATCTTAAAGAATTTATGAACAATGAGTTTTTGCGACCTAGAGATAATAGATGCAAAGTGTTTAATCTCCAAATTAAATTCATCATATAATTTTCAACATTCAAGTTTATCGAGGTTACATGCTTATACATACTCTTTAGTCATATATAATTTCCTAAGTCCAACATCATACTAGTTCAACCACCATTATCAAAAAAAAATCTTTCTAAGGTTATTCATTTTATTGCACTAGTTCAATCTAGGCCAAAAATCAGGTTCATTAATTCTCATAGGCCACTAAAAAGGTTATGCTGAAATTTCATGAAAAAAGTAGCATGACCTACATGTAGTATTTTGATCATAAATCAAGTTCTAGAAATCCAATTGGAGTCAAACCAAATGCAAATGATAGATAACATCCATATCTTCAACTTTTATACAGACACATAAACTCAATTTGGAACGGAAAGGGGTGGAAAATACTCATAAGTGGGTGTTGGGCGCCAGGATTGGCACCTATGGCGCTAACTCTCGGGTTTACACCAAAATCACCACAAAACCACTAATTTTGATCCCCATTGAACCTAAAGAGATTAAAAATATTTTCCAAGGTAAATACACTTCAATTAAGCACTTATAATCCTTTAAAACATCAACCTATACATCAATTTTCATTGTTTATGAGTGGCGGAGCCAGAAAAAAAAAACGTTTGGGTGGGCCGCTAAATTATGAAACTTTTTATTATAATACAAATGTTAAGTTGAAAAATTTTCAGTTGACAAACAATATAAGGGAGGTTTGAAACCCCCACAAATTAGAAGGTCTGTATACATCAACTAACCAACCAAGCATAGACATGACAAAAATCAAGTAAACCACTTTTAAAACCGTCGAAATCTAAAACTATTGAAAAGTATCACAAAATGGACCTATGTTTTTTATTTTTCTAGGTGGGCCACTACATCACTTTACGAGGATTTGGATGTGCCGAAAATTAAAAAACGTCGCAAATTGTTTAAAATCATGCAAATTAGACCTATAATTATTAAGTTTTTTAATTTTGTTTCTAGTGAGTCGTGGCCTACCCCAACCCATGAAGGGCTCCGCCTCTGTTTATCCCCCCTCCCCCCCCCCCCCCATAGCCTCCCTCAAGCTTGAGTCTTTCTGTACTCTTTGATTCTTTGAGCTCTCCTATTCTTTCATTCTTTCTCTCTAGATCCTCTTCTCTTCACCTCTTGCCTCTTTTCTCTAATGTTACAAATAATTTTCTAACCCTAATTCACAAAGACTACAACCCATCTATACTTCAATTTTTTTGGTTTGGTTCACACAACACTAAATGAGCTTAGTTTATATTCCCTCCACAAAAAAACACTACACGTTTCCTTCACTTAAACCTCCTTTTTACTCATACACTTCTATTCCCTTAATTCCTCATAATATCTTATTTCTCATAACTTCACAAAAATACTCTTCCCTCCTAAATTGCCAAAAATACCATTTACTACTCAATTTCTAATAAAATTCAACTAACACATCAATTCAACCACAAAAATAAAAGTAACAAACAAATAATTTATAAATAATACTAATATCAAATAATAATAATATTAATAAACCAATAATAAAAATCGGGATGTTACACTCCTCCTCAAAGTTTCAGGTTCGATTCTCTCTGATGCCGATTTAGGTGGGCTAATTTAGCAAATATAGTTCTTGTGAATAGTGAGAGGCTTCCTTGTAAACTGAAAAGGTATGCACGTGGTCTTTGTTTAGGTGAATAACGATGATACTTAATTGGACCTATTTTTTTGTAAATAAAAAACAGAAAGATATATCTCTTCTCTTTCTTAACCTGTTTATCTTCTTCTTTGTGAAAAAAAAAGTTGCTATGTTCATCTTCTTAGCTCATCTCTTTTCAGTTTTTCTTTCTCCAGTAATTTTAACTACCAACTTGCAATTAATCACATAATGGTAGAATATCTTAATACCAACTTGTACTGGGAGATATTTTACCGGTTCTCTCTTCAATCTTGTTGGGACGCTGTTTTCCGCGTATTCCACACGAATTCGGACGAACCGGTTCACAAAAGTACCACGAACCGGTACGCACGAACCAATTCATGGTTCCCTTGTTAGGGTAGCGAATCCTGTAACTATGGTCCTACCCTTGGAGCGAAGGAGGGTAGGTGGGTTACGTCCATGGAGAGCCTCGAATGGTGTCATGGAAGCACTGACATGATAAGAAGTATTGTATCAATACTCGGCCCATGGAAGAGCTCGAGACCATTTATATGGAATGTGAGTAGTCAAACAACGAAGATACATTTTCAAGCATTTGTTAATTGCTTCCGACTTCCCACCTGTTTGTGGATGATAGGCGGAACTCGTTGCCAATGTCGTCTCTTGTAATTTAAACAAGTGTTCCCAAAAAGAACTAGTAAAAACCTTATCTCTAACAGAGACAAATGAGGTGGGCATACCATGAAGCTTGACAACATTGTTCATAAACACATCATCAACTTTATGACTGTCATAATCAGTTCTTAATGGAAAGAAATGGCCATAATTGGTAAGGCGATCAACAATGACCATAATCACTATGGGTAAGGCGATCAACAATGACCATAATCACTATGAAGCCATTTGAATTAGGAAATCACGTTATAAAATCCATTGCAATATTTGAGAGTGGAAAGAGTTGTATTTATAGTCATATTTTTTGTTGGGTTTGGGTTGAAAACTTCGTCTTTTTTCCCAAACCCAAAGGGAAAATACAACAAAACTACTTATTTTCTCGGAACACCATGTGTGGGGCGCGTGGAGCTGTGCGCAAGGAGCATATAAACTAACAGAGAGCAAATGCTCTCTCTCCCATCCGTCTGGGGCACGTGAAGCACACACGAGGAACATATCCTCGGCCTTCAGTGCATATTTTGCCTTTTTCTTCGTCTTTTCGATTATTTTCTTTCTCTGATTTAGTCTTAGGACTTGGAACAAAAATTTTCCAACTTCGTATTGTCTTCAAAGACTTCTTTAACTTCTTTCTAAACTATTAGATAAAAACTCTTGTAAAGGGAATTCATAATTTTCAGGGTCACAATTTTTAACACCAGCTGATTGAGATTTTTGTAAACTAGAGTTTTTAGATTTCAGCTTCTCAATCTCAGCATTCAAAGTAGGTTCTTATTCAACCAAGTTAATATGTTGCTTGTATAGAATTTTAAACTTGCAGGTCTTACTTTGAACATTGTTTAGTACATCCTCAAAGGTAGAAATAAATTTATCAAGAGTAAGATTAGAAGATAAATCACCATCATCTTTAAAGCCTGAGTCAGGGTCTGAGGATGTAGTTGTCATGAGTACAAGATTTGCTACCTATTCATCAAAGTTAGCATCTAAATCATCTCATGTTTTCATGAGAATCTTCTTCACTCTAGACAATCAGCTTTGAAATGTACAAGTTTCTAGCAGTTGAAACAGACCCTTGGTTCCTCATTCTTATCTTTGAGATTTGATCACCTTTTTTTTAACAAGGAGATTTGTTGGAACATTAGTGTGATGTTTGGAAAATAAATTGGAAGATTAAACACCAAGTAATTATACTTTGATCTAATGTTGTGTGAATTGAAAAAATAGAGTGTGGGGGTCCCAAATAAAATAGAACTCACACATTAGTAATATTTAAACTGCGGTATTTAATTTTAAATAATTGATAATGATAAAAATAATAGTAATTATTATTTTTATTCGAGAATATCACTTCCCATAAATTTAGCTTATGGTGGTTGTGATAAGAATAAGAATTTAATTGAATTTCTTATATTTCTTTCATTCAAATCCAATAGTTTGTTTTCTCCACTTTTGTGGATTTGTTTCTTTTGATCCTATCCACAAGTGTTGTTGAACTGATTAATGGATAAGCTCCATTTTAATCTTATCCATTAGAGTAACTGCTGTCGCAATTTTTGCTAAAATAGTTCCAGAATCTCTATATAAATAGAGGACTCAACTCAATTCAAAAAACACACCAAAGAGTTTTATTGAGTTGTCGGGAACTCTTTCTCTCTTCTCTCTTTCTTGACTTGTGTTGACGAGTCTTTCTTTTCTTCATCTCCTTTTTTCCGTCCCTTCGAAATTAAGAGTGTTCTTCAAATCATAGTCCCGTTTCGGTTTAATGTCCCTTCGGAATTAAGAATGGTCTTAAAAACATAGCTTCTTTGATAATATAAGTCCCTTCGGAATAAAGAGTACTATTAAGATCATAGTCGTTTTTTTGGATAATAATGTCCCGTCGGAATTAAGAATGATCTTAAAGGTATATAAATATTCTTTCAATATTTTTCTAATTGAGGAGAAATTAAAAAGTGGAAAAGGTGGTATCACCATATTTGAGTGTTCATAGAGCCATATTGATAATTTGGAGAAATTAAAGTTAGAATGGTGGAAGCACCATATTTGAGTGGTCTCAGCACCATAACAGAGTGGTAACAATACCATAATAAAGTGGTTTCAGTATTAAAGAGTGGTCTCAGTACCATATTTGAGGGTGTAAATCTCGAACAATTTTCTACAGTGCAGTAGTTAATCGAACAGTTGTAACTGTGCTTGTTTTATCTTGGAGGCGGCATGATTGATAGTCTGTCTTGCACAATTTTAGGCAGTGCCACGAAACGTCTTAAAGAGAGCGACCTGATCGTGACTCAACCTAGTAACAACTTCGGTAAATAATAGAATTTAGAAATCCAAATACAACAGTTCGGAAATCCAAAAACAACAATTTTAAGACGTTTCTTTCTGCTATGTCTATCGAAGAAGTTACTCATTGAAATTCAATTGTCCCTAAATACAAAAAGGATAAATCAAGTTATAAAATTACATCTCATGACTGAACACAACTAAGTGCTTGTTGTAAAACAACAACACTATAAAATTCACATATCACTTTTAATAGTAAAACGTGAAGTTACTGTGGATAGTAAAATTGTCTCTCGGCACTTCCACTTAGTTTGGTATAACATAATGCTTGTTAAATCCTCTCTATTAAATAGAAGGATTAATTAAACCTCTTCCTCCGTTTGTTATTTATGAAATCGACTATTAACTTGGTGAGTATAAAGCAGCTTGCCTCTGTCACCTCTTGTAGTAGCTAATGGTCCGGTTATAATCCAAGTTAATAGATGTAATGTACTGAGGAACAAAAGGACAATTTTACCATCTAAACGGTCGCTGCTATATGTACAAAATTTGAACATTGAAAAATCAAAGAATGGACCAAATTGAAAAGGACAATTTTACCATCTAAACGGTCGCTGCTATATGTACAAAATTTGAACATTGAAAAATCAAAGAATGGACCAAATTGAAA
>Ga0315915_1006347_pt1 | contig 14454 bp, 5 predicted proteins | sample MpolbnodulesMG_FD_207738 | JGI IMG/M metagenome (GOLD analysis project Ga0315915, IMG submission 207738) | Medicago polymorpha root nodule microbial communities from Los Angeles, California, United States - branched nodules | ecosystem: Host-associated > Plants > Roots > Nodule | place: USA... | reverse complement strand
AGGAGAATGAAAACCCCATTTTGGAAATGAATCGATTTTCAGCATAAAAAATTGCGTGAAAAATATGCACCGAACCTTGGGGTCCAAGACTTTTTTTCTTCTTAAATGCATTTTGGGTGTCTCCTCTTTCAAATATTTATTTGAAGCAGAGAGACTTATTCATGAAAAAGGCTCTAACTCAATCTCCTACTTGAAAAGATATTCTCAAAGTCTTGAACCTATACAGTAAGGTTACTTCAAGATTGAAGATGAAAACCTTATGTGGTTTAGACCGTGGGTTTTACAACAACCCTGCCTCAACGTATTTTTCCATTTCATTTTCATTCTTCAAATTACAAATTCAAATATTTATTAATTATATGTTTCTATATGTTATTGGTCTCTTCAATTAATATTAAAAAATAATCCATGTTTTCAATTTATAAGAATTTTTTAAATATTTGGGCCTAATATTGGTGACCATATTACCTACTTATGTGAATTATTAATTAATTGAAATATTTTGAACACGTGTTATAATCAAACCCATGCAACGCACGGGATTCCACCTAGTAGTAATAAAGTAAATCGTTCAATTTTCCATTTATCGGTTGTATAGGATATAATATACCTTTTGCATTAAATATATGTTTCAGGTCTTGTAAAACGAATAAGCTTTGGTTTTTGCAAAGAATAAATTTTGGTGAAAGCTTACAATCTAAGTCAATGCTACTCAAGAGAGCTGTTGCTGTAAAGTTTATCTCTGCAACATTATGACTCCACACTCCAGGCAGCTAGCTAATTGCAATTTGTGTTAAGATGTGCACCCAATAAGCTTGTAAAACAATCGGTAAAACTTTGGAAAATTGCTATCAAAATTTATTTGAGACAAGGGACTTTTGGTACTCAAATTAAGATGGTTTAGGGTTCAGTTCGAGCAGAAAACCGAACAAAAATCAAAATCAGTCTGGCCAAACCGAACCATTCATCAATTTGTCACGAACTGGTTTTTAGGTTTGAAGAACAGGGATCTGTATTTTCGATCTGAACTGATCTTGAATAAAACCATTTTTCCGGTTGAGAAAATTAAGGCAAAACTTGACTAACTAAGTAAACATACTGAATCATGGTTGGTTCATTTAGGAATTAATACAAACGTGGTCAACAAAAAGGAAATACATCGTAAACACATAAAAGACAAAGTCAGTAACCCATTAAATGAAATAGAGCACTTTTTCAAATAAGTTAATCAAAATTGATTGATTGATAATTTAAATAATTTAGTAAATTGCAAAAGTTACTTACATGTTTGTGTTAACCCACCACCCGAACTGCAAGCTGAAATTATATGGCCATTTTAAGCCTAAAACTTTAGAGAACATATAATTATTCAAAATCACATAACCTGAGCAAAGATAATGAAACTATGACAAGTTTTTCCAGTCTAATCAAAGTATGAGAAATTAAAAGGGAAACAAAAGGAACATGATCCAAACATAAGAGAGTAAAAAGCTTCAGCATGGTGCCACATTAGCAGATTATTGAACCATAGAATAATCAACTTCATCGTGTTGATTTTGAAAACACCAATCCAGCCAATATAGTTGTGATCTAGGAGGAAGTCGATGACTATCAGCTGGAACAATGCATTTAATCATTTCATTATTACTCCCTGAATACACTTCACATTCTGGATGTATAGTATTAATATAATACACGCAGTTGCTTTCATATCCCCACTTTCCTGGATTGCTCAGCGCATGGCTTTTGGGATACGAGAAAAATAATGCAAGGTCACCCAAAGTTTCTAGCTTGACATAACTCATCGTTGAGAAGTCTATCATGTAGACGTCCAATAATTTATTTTGTTCAAAGAAAACCACAAGGAGCTTCCCATCAGAAGTAAGTAACTTTGGCAAAAAGGATGGTCCATTGGGCATATTTTTTAGTTCTAGCAATTTCAGACTTGTCGAGTTCAGACTAAGTACACCTATCTCAGCCTTGTTGGTGAGAACATATATAGTATTATGCAAAACAACAAAGTCCAAAACAGTCCATGGATTTCCTCTTTTGGAATAAGTCACCCATCTAGAATATCTAGACTGATAAACATGCAAACTACATGACGCTGTGCAAGAAGCCACTACGACATATTCATCTGAACCTTTGACAAAAGTAAGTAATACACGAGGACCGTAACGACAGAAATAATCTTCAATTGCCGAGGTGTCAATGATCATTTGTTTTCTTATAAATGGATTCATTAATTGTAGTTTATTCGTACCTTTCATGATGAGATATCCACTAGACGAACACAGATAGGTTAATCCCCAAAAATAACTCATCTTAGCGCGGTAAGCTCGTTTTTCAGGTATGCTATAAAAAGAACAAAATTTCTTTGCATATGAAGTTGTTTGAACAAGTAGTGGTGATTGGGATACCATGAAACTTCTCCAATAAATTTTTTGAACTCTCCTCCACTCCTTGCAAACACCAGAAAATTGAAATAGATCGTCATAATCTAGTTTTCGAGATATGGTATCAAGCACATTATCCGAAAGTTGGCTGAAGTCAACAACATTTTTCGCTTGTTTACCTGAAACAATGACAATGCTAGGTTATTCCCAATGTCAATAAGAAGAGTGCATATGATTTTTATTCATCTATCTAATAATATCATAGAAAATCGTGAGGTAAGGAAATATTTGCAAACATTACAATAATCCAAGAAAGATTAAAGAGAAGACAACCACAATGAAAACAATTCTGGTGTTTCTGAAGCTTAATTCTCATTGAGTGTCAAGGATTCTTGATGATTTCTAATCCATGTTTCTATCATATAATTGTTAACTACGTAGAAAAATCACATTACTCTCATAACATACTTGGCATTAATGGTAATATAGTTTTGACATAGGAGTAAAATAATGCTTCAAAATAAAACTACAACAATACAAAAAACTTGTAGATTGCAAAGATAATAGTAGTTTATATCATTTTCGAATCATCAAACAACCAGCAAAAGTCAAAATGATGGATAGGGTTTAGGTCAGACATCCATATAATTTCACCTTAAAATTTCAGGAAGAATTAATATCTACATTTCATAGCAAACCAAAGATATTTAGCAGGACACCGTAGTATCCTTTTATTCGACAAAATAAGAATCCTGCAATCTATATGATGATTGGAAAAGGCATAAAACCCATAAATCTAGAAAAAGGGAAAATTATTTTCACAATGAGAACTTGTCAACATTACAAGACTGGAAAAACAACATAATCTTCAAAGGGTAGTATCCATGGGCATTAGTTTAAAATCTAAACGCTTGATATATTTTAAGAAGTTGTCCTCTAAAAATAGCCATCTAGATCATAATAATTCCTCAATAGAGCAAAATGTCAAAACATAATTTTTCAATCATGCAAAACATCCTCAAACGAGTCTGCAAATAAGGACACTGTTACACTCACCATCACAATCCCACTCAAAGAAACAAACGACAGTTTCATTGATTAAATTGATGTTGGAATCATTTTGAGGAATAATAAAATGATGACACTTGTATCTTTGGAAATCAAAGTAGGGGATTAATTGAACTCTATCTAATTTATTCAAGCTCAATTTATCGTTAAACTGTTTCCTGTATAATAGAATAAACCCATGGAGACTATCTATATTGGTTCTAAGAGACCCCTGGTGGATGGACTTGCAAGGGAGGTGGAGAGATAGAAGGATGATGAAGCTTGTTTTAAAATTCTGAACGGAAATGGATCAAAGGTTACATTAGGGAAAATTTTAGCTTCGACCACTTTTCATGCCGAAATCTTGGGCATGTACCTTAGTTTTGATAGGAGAGAGCTTCTTATCTCGTTGTAGAAAGCGACTCTAAAATTCACTTATACATGGTCGTATATAAATGCAATTTTAGTGGGGTGGTTCGTATTTTGGTGCGGCACATTCGTCGTCTTTTAGCATTAGATTGGCATGTTTAGTTTTGTCATAATATGAGGGAAGAACCCAAAGTGCTGATTGGCTAGCCTATTTTTTGGCTTCTTTATATTCCTTAAGTTGTACTAATGTTGAGGCTCCTCATAGTGAGCCTCATAGACTTCTTTTTACGATATTTCCAGGGCTTGCATGCCTAAGAATTTCTATTTAGTTTTGTAGTTTTTTCTTTGGAATTTGGCCATCTTTTGTACCGAAAAGAAAAAAGAATAAACTGAAGGCAAGCATAACATGGACCCTAAAAATATGTAATATTTCACATTTATAAATTCATAGAATTAAAAATTATGGCTTAACCCAACTCCACAAAACCAGTTTGTAAGGTGAGAAATGACCACTAATTATAAGCATCACTTTGGCCTTATTTCTACGATATTTTGGAATAAAAACATCACCACATCTTGAATAATGAAGGCATTGGAGGTTGCCATGAAGGAAGCTCTAATTAGTTGAAATTATAGTGACTAGGGGAAGGGTGCAATTAAGGAGGCTTTCTAACATTACCCCTCGCGTACATGGTTTTGCACCTAGATCTTGTAATGTGTGGGTGATGCAACAATAGATCTATGATATGCATTTATACCATCTTAGATATGCAACCTGCAATGTAACTCAACCCCACAAAATTTAATTGAAAGACGAAAGCCAAATCAGCATTACTTAGGCTATGTCTTTAGGTGATTTAAGACTCAACCCCTAGCCAACACCCAATCTAAATCAATGAAGATTTTGAAGACTACAATGCTTACAAGCCAAAGTTGCCAACATTACTTTGTCTTTCCAAATAAGTAAATTTCCTTTATACACAACAGTTATGTAATTGTTTGAATAGAATTTCATCAAAGGAAAACAATAGGGAAATGACAAGTCTTCTATTTTTTAACCTATCAGTCACAGTTCAACTTTAAATTCAACATTGGGAGACCTAATTTATATTTTTTTAAAACTTTAATCAAATAGTGAAAACAATCTCATGAAACAATAAGGAAAACTATACGTGAATATTTTTCATGCTTCAATTTTTTAAATTATACATACAACAATATGAAAAGCACGAACATACATCATAAAATTTAGCAAAATTAAAAGATGAAGAATGTAAGCATATGAAACCGTACTTGTCGACAATTGAGGCAAGCCATTGGAAACATTAGACCTCTTAGAATCATCTTCGTCACTCCCTTGCTCTGAATTTTTTGCAGGCATCTTGTCAACTTGCATCTTTGTGTGCTATAAGATTGAGCTTAAACCCTTAGATCTAGGTAGTCAATCCCAGATAGATGCGCAGAGCATGCGACCGAAGAAAGGGGATAACAAGATCTCGATTACTGAAATCGTTTAGATCGCAAAAGATAGATCGAACCGAGGAGAGATTGTAAAAAAAAAGAAAAAAATTCAATGTAACTGGGGGAGATTAAATGTGTCTTTTAATGTATATTCAAGTAGTAGTTGATTCCATTGTAACAAACAAAAACACATATGATAAAACATAAAATAAAAAACCAGAGAACATGTGATGAATGAAAGGGTTTAGGGTTAAGAACGGCGTACACAAAGAGAGAATGGAAATGAGAAGAGAGAAAAGGGTTAGTGTTGTGCAAAAAACCCAAATTATCCCTTTAAAGTGTTCACATTTTAAGGGCAAAATCGTGATTTTATACAAGTTGTAATTGGGAACCGGAGCACACGAACCAGGAACCCGCTCTCCCACCTGGAGCGGTAGTGGACTATAAGTGGGCTTGGATTGGCATTCATGTTGTGGTTTTTCACTAACATATGTTGCTCCTCCCAGACCACAAAGAGATTGACTACCCAGGCTTATATACATCGGACATAAATAGACTTTTGTAAAATGAAATGAAAAACACGTCAAAACATGTTACTCATTGGGAACAAAGATGAATTTGTTTAATTTGAAAGAAAATAGTTAATGTTGTTGTACCAAATCTAGTGTTACCAATCACATATCACGTGTCCCCGTGAGCTTAACTCAATTGATAAGGACAATAATATATGCAAGGAAGCAGACACAGATCACGTAAATAGTGGTTTGACCAAATTCCATTTTGCAGCATTGCTATAGTTGCAAAATGACGAATTATCTCCTTAACATATTCAACTTCTTATACTATCAGACATTAGTTTTCGATCTGAGAACAAAATGATAAATAAATGAAGACATTCTCATAAATGCTTTTGACAAATGTTTTTTTTCCCATATTCAACTTATACACGCAAACATTAGTTGTCGTTCTTCTTCTACTTTTGAACTTATCGATCTCTAATATCTTTGAATGTGCTAATCGTATTAATTGGGATATTGGAAACATATGATAGAATATGAGAGGAAAAAAAATCAATTTTCCAAAAAATAATTTCCCTCATTATTTTGAGACGAATCTTTTTTTCTTCTTAAATGCATTTTGGGTGTCTCCTCTTTCAAATATTTATTTGAAGGAGAGAGACTTATTCATGAAAAAGGCTCTAACTCAATCTCCTACTTGAAAAGATATTCTCAAAGTCTTGAACCTATACAGTAAGGTTACTTCAGGATTGAAGATGAAAACCTTATGTGGTTTAGACCGTGGGTTTTACAACAACCCTGCCTCAATGTATTTTTCCATTTCATTTTCATTCTTCAAATTACAAATTTAAATATTTATTAATTATATGTTTCTATATGTTATTGGTCTCTTCAATTAATATTTAAAAATAATCCATCTTTTCAATTTATAACAATTTTTCAAATATTTGGGCCTAATATTGTGACATTATTTCTATCGGTCACCATATTACATACTTACGTGAATTATTAATTAATTGAAATATTTTGAACACGTGTTATAATCAAACCTGTGCAACGCATGGGATTCCACCTAGTTAATATTATAATTATAGTTTGTAATCATTTAAAAAATACGGCCCTTTTGCATATCACATCTTATACTTCAACATTGATAGTTAGTATATTGGTTTGCCTGTTTATTTGCACAATTTTGTTGCAAGAGTTACCTTTTTAGGCATTTGCAGAAGCTCCAGGCCAAGGATTGACTTTTTGTGTATAGGATGGTGGTGGTATTGCATATATGGAGTTGATGTTTCAACAGACTGTCTGCCTTCTGAAAACAATGTGGGCGGATCAAGCAAAAATCAGGGCAGGTATTGTGAAATGTTCATGGTGATGAGTTAGGGATTGATTGTTCTCTGTTCTTTTCTGAATTTTTCTTCATATTGTTTTTTCAGACTCGTCAGTGAACGTGACTGTTAGAACAGAAGTGGCTGAGATAATGCTGAAAATTGTTAATGTTTCCCTTCTTAACTGAATCTTAACTGAGTAGTACTTTGACTCTTTTAGATTCTGGATAAGTAGCATATTCTGTGAATTTGAAGTTCACTTTTAAACCATAATTTTGTCTAGTTAACAATAGAAATAGGATTAGGTTTCAAGCATTAAACTCAAGGACTTAATTAAAGGGTTTTCCTAAACAACATGTGTTACCGATTTCCATGTGCGACAAGGGCTTTTTGAAGCCATTAGGCTTAATGAACCTGGTGTGAGGGCTTATATTTATATAAGATTGGTTAATACTCCCCTTTGAACCATGGTTTTGAGGTGGGAGTTAAGTTCAGTATGTATCAACATTGGAGCTCATAAGGACTCGAGATAGAGATTTCTAACCTTTACATCATTAAAATGGCATTGAGAACAAGATGAGTATTAATTTACAAACAAAATTGAAAAGGGAAGGAAATGAAATTCCATAGTCATCATGAGGGTTAATTAACCACAAATTTAACAGCAAAACAAAAAATATAACAAAGATGTAAATGAAGTTTATAGCAGCAAACTCCTAAAAATCAGGTTTTCACTAGCTCCACTTTTTAATATAAAGCTACAACTTGGAAACTTTTTCCTATTACATTTGAAGTATAGATAACAATGGGGATTCATTGTTGCCAGTGTAAATTAGTTTGTTTTACAGATATCACCACATATGTTTATTTTGCAATCACATTTTAAAAAGTAAATTGAACCCTATTTTGGGTTTTGGTACCTTAAATTACTTTAAGTTTTATTTTGGTTTTTAACTTCTTGTCGTTTCATTTTCGTCCTTCAAGTTAGAAATGTTGTTCAATTTACTTGTATGGCGGGCATGTCGTGATTTTCACATTCATTCTTCAAGGTCATTTGGCTAGCATGTGTTTGGGTAATCTGGAAGGAAAAGAATAACCGTGTCTTAAAAAATGTGGCTTCCGATCCGTACGTCCTCCTTGACAAAGTTAAGCTGAATTCCTTCCTGTGGCTGAAAACAAATCAAGTTTCGTTCACGTATTGTTATTATGATTGGTGGTGACACCCGCTCCATTGTATGGGGTGTTGAGGTGTAATTCGTTTTGTAGCTCTGTTTTTTATTTAATATATTTTTCACTACAGCACCAATGACATTGTAATTATTATTGGGTGCTTCACTTTCAGCACGCCTTGTGCGGGGTGAATCATCTCGTTTCTTAGTTATATATCTCATTTTGGCTTGTTAAATTTTTTTTTTTGAGAGACTACAATTGTTGCAAATGGTTCATTTGAGATTGGTAAGATTCCACTTCGTCCCAAGATGGAGGTCACATAGTCCTTGTATTTTGTTATCGCTTAATTTAAGACTGGATTCTATATTTTTTGGTAGATTTCTTGATTTGTAAACCATGCTTCCGTTCATGTTGGATGCATCCCATCTGATTGAATGTGGTCCTTTACTTTTAAATTAGCATGTCATTGATATACGCATCTAAGTAGTGTGTTCCAATTTTAGCAATGTTGATATATCATATATGCATACTATTTCAGTTTGCCACATTGTGATGGTGTAATTTGGTTATGTGACCAACTTATTTGCGTTGAACACTTTTGTAATCTTTAAAGTACCTCTGGTGCCTTTTAATGTAAATACATTCTTTTGGGTTTTTCCAAAAAAAATAAAAAATAAACTTTAATTTTTTTTAGGCTTACAACTTTGGGTGTCCTGTACTAAATGGTAGAGTAATTTGAGAGGCTAACAACAATGGATATGAATTTTGAGTAAAATAGACAACTAAACAGTCGATTATATATCATTTCTTTAATGTTGACATTAAAAGGATTTATAATTAACTTGAGTAATATGCACAACTTGAAGCATCGTTATTTGCCTATGTGATTCCTACTGTTATCATTCTACACATCTTAACAATGCAACAGTCTATGCTGCAAATTAAGCTTAATTTTAAGGTTTTATGTGATCAATGGAGTTGTTTGTTGAACTCAGGAGACCTGTAATATTATGAATAATTATATCCAGAAATTTTTTTATTTAGTAAACTACACATGTTATTTGATTTTTGAGTAAAATAAACAACTATGCATCTTTTGCATATAAGTCGATAATCATATTGCCTATTTCATCACATTGTTGGATTTTATTGCAAGTTTATATCTATAATGAACCAATGCTGCATATTTTGTTGATATATAGACATAATCTTTGTATCTCTATTTCAGTGATATATATTAGGAAAATGATTCGTGGACACCCAAACACAATGTACTTACAGAGAGAAAGAAATAAAGAGACTGAAATGATAGATGTGATAAGTTTATGATATTAATATAAAGGAAGGGATAGAAAGAAAATGAATTGTGAAATAAGTGTAATAGAGTTGAAGGTGTGCATCTATATGAATTTTTCTAAAAAAAAGTTTTCAAGTGGACGGTGGAACTCAACCCATAGGATTATTCGATCTATGAGTCAAATACAAAGTTTTTTAAAATAATATATGAACTTTCAATGTAATTGGCCCATGGGATGTGTGTAGTGTGTTTGGCGAAATCTCTTTGTTAAAATATTATAGATCATTGCCCAATGCAACTAAGGCTTTGTTTGCGAGTTTTGAGGGGAGGGGAAGGAAAGGCTTAGGAGGGGAAGGGAAGGGAGGGAAGGGAGAAAGGAGGAAAAGTCTTCCCCTTGTTTGGAAGTTAAAGAAACCAATAAGGAAATGAGATGGAGGGTTTATAAAATTCTAGCGCGTTAGTTAAAAGATGTTCTATGTGATGTTCCAACACGAGGCACACAGAAAACAGATGTTGAGTTTAATGTTTAAACATCACGATAACAAACATAAAAACGCAAAAATTAATGACAAGAAAGTAAAAGGCACAAAAGGTTTGTTGACCTAACTCGGTGACAAACACACCTACTTTAGGGGCTACCAAGCCAGGAAGGAAATCCACTAGTGTAGTCCTTATTCTAAAGTTCTCAGCAAACCACGTTTACAACTTAAGGCGTAGGACCTACCCGTCTTGATTTCAACCTAGGAACTCCTAGATCTGAGATTCCATCTCACTATCCAACAAACAATCACAACCCCTGTGATTTTACGATTACAACTCAATATATTGAAGTTACCTTCAAATACAAACTACTACCTTGCTTCAAAGCTTTGGTGTAGCAACAAGTTTACAACTCAATAAATAGTCCTAAGCTTGCATCAAGATGATACAAGAAAGGCTCACAAATAACAAAACACGGTCTTAGACTTACCTCAAAACGATACAAGAGAAGACACACAAAGAACACAACTCAAAACCTAAAATCTATTCTCTTTGAATGACGGCTTGAATGAATGATTAGGTCTTGAAATCTTGAATATATATTGAAGCAACATGAGCCAATAAGTCTTGATGGGCTTCAGAAAAACAAATCCAAGCGGTGACCCGCTGCACAAGTAACAAATAAAACACCAAGGAATCCTAAAATATTGTCTATACTTTAGAAACAAATCTTCCAAATTATTCTAGACATAAATACGATACTTGGTGAATAAGAAACAAAGTGTGGTTTCCTTAAAAAGATCAAACGTGTGAAAACCAAGCCACACAAACAGGGCATACTGAACCAAGTCAGGATAATGGAACATCATATCCAACATCATAGAAATGCCCAAAACATGTTGGAACATCGTTTCCAACATCCACACATGGATATTTGTTTTAGCAACAATGAAGCCAATACAAATACCCAACAGTTTATGTGATAATTTTACCATTTTACCATTTTTTTCTCTCTTAAAATCAATACATTGAGTTATACTTTGTAATTTATCTTATAAATTATAATTCGAATTTGGAATTATTATGAGGACAAAATTGTCAATTTGTATGTTTAACCCCCAAAACCCCCCAATTTGGGGGAACTTTAAAATTGGACAAATGAATCCCTTCAAAAACCCCCGAAACCTTTCCCTATTTTTAAAAAAATCTCAAACAAGAGTTTACCTCTCCATAAACCTTTCCTTCCTCTCCCCTCCCCTCTAAAACCCAACTCTCAAACAAAGCCTAAGAGTATTTTGAATCAACTATACAATTTCATTTTTCAAATGTACAATATATTGTGTATTTTAATTGTGAACTATTAATTTCCATATTACTTTAATATAAGTTTGGTTGAGTGGACATATCATATACTAATTCTATACAAGGATTTTGTTTTGAAATAATAATCATATTAAACTATCTTCTTCTTTTTTTGACAAAAAGTTATCTTATTCTTTTAAATGCCATTGAAAGGTATATAAAGATGTTCACAATCGATGAAGATGATAAAGATATGAATGTGACTTAAAATATCGTCTTTGTAATGTATGATAACTAATGTAAAATGTACGATTTTCAAACTACATTAATGTCACCATAATATGAATAATGTAATACACTTTTATTGTATGACTTATTACACTAAAATTTTGATTTAAGATATAACTTTTTCGTGTTTATTTTAGTTAGTAGAACCCGTGAATCACACGAGTCGGTGACCTAGTTTAATTAATATTTAGAGTTCAAATTAAAGTAATGAAAATTGAGTGTGATTTGGTTGGTGATGCGGAATTTGACAAATCTCAATTTTTCTGTGATACGATATTTAGTACAAAATGTAATCAAACGACAATGCAATAATCTATAGCAATGTTGCAAAATGGAATTTGATCAAACCACTATTTATGTGATCTCTGATTTTTTCGGTGGTGTCCGAGGTTCGAACCCCGGGCCTTGCATATATTATGCATTGTCCTTATCAACTAAGTTAAGCTCACAGGACACGTGATATGTGATTGGTAACACTAGATTTGGGACAACAACATTAACTATTTTCTTTAAAATTAAACAAATTCATTTTTGTTTCCAATGAGTAACATGTTTTGACGTGTTTTTCATTTCATTTTACAAAAGTTTGTTTATGTCTGTTGTATATAAGCCTAGGTAGTCAATCTCTTTGTGGTCTCGGAGGAGCAACATATGTTAGTGAAAAACCACAACATGAATGCCAATCCAAGCCCACTTATAGTCCACTGCCGCTCCAGGTGGGAGAGCGAGTTCCTGGTTCGTGTGCACCGGTTCCCAATTACAACTTGTATAAAATCACGATTTTGCCCTTAAAATGTGAACACTTTAAAAGGGTTATTTGGGTTTTTTGCACAACCCTAACCCTTTTCTCTCTTCTCATTTCCATTCTCTCTTTGTGTACGCCGTTCTTAACCCTAAACCCTTTCATTCATCACATGTTCTCTGGTTTTTTATTTTATTTTTTATCATATGTGTTTTTGTTTGTTACAATGGAATCAACTACTACTTGAATATACACTAAAAGACACATTTAATCTCCCCCAATTACATTGAGTTTTTTTTTCTTGTTTTACAATCTCCCCTCGGTTCTTATACAATCTATCCTTTGCGATCTAAACGATTTCAGTAATCGAGATCTTGTTATCCCCTTTCTTCGGTCGCATGCTCTGTGCATCTATCTGGGATTGACTACCTAGATCTAAGGGTTTAAGCTCAATCTTATAGCACACAAAGATGCAAGTTGACAAGATGCCCGCAAAAAATTCAGAGCAAGGGAGTGACGAAGATGATTCTAAGAGGTCTAATGTTTCCAATGGCTTGCCTCAATCATCCTCAAGTACGGTTTTATATGCTTATATTCTTCATCTTTTAATTTTGCTAAATTTTATGATGTATGTTCGTGCTTTTCATATTGTTGTATGTATAATTTAAAAAATTGAAGCATGAAAATATTCACGTATAGTTTTCCTATATTGTTTAATGAGATTGTTTTCACTATTTGATTAAAGTTTAAAAAATATATAAACTAGGTCTCTCAATGTTGAATTTGCAGTTGAACCGTGACTGATAGGTTTAAAAATAGAAGACTTGTCGTTTCCCCATTGTTTTTCTTTGATGAAATTCTATTCAAACAATTACATGACTGTTGTGTATAAGGAAATTTACTTATGTTGGAAAGACAAAGTAATGTTGGCAACTTTGGCTTGTAAGCATCGTAGTCTTCAAAATCTTCATTGATTTTGATTGGGTGTTGGCTAGGGGTTGAGTCTCAAATCACCTAAAGACATAACCTAAGTAATGCTCATTTGGCTTTCGTCTTTCAATTAAATTTTGTGGGGTTGAGTTACATTCCAGGTCACATATCTAAGATGGTATAAATGCATATCATAGATCTATTGTTGCATCACCCACACATTACAAGATCTACGTGCAAAACTGTGTACGCGAGGGGTAATGTTAGAAAGCCTCCTTTATTGCGCACTTCCCCTAGTCACTATAATTTCAACTAATTGGAGCTTCCTTCTGAAGGGATTTTAAGAGGGGTTTTTCAAAATTTTAATCCTCTTTGCGGAAAAAATCCCATGAGAACGGATCTTGATTAAATCATTAATCACAAATCAATGAGAACAAATTCTTAAATACTTTAAATATTATGTGTTTACCTCTTGAAGCGCAGAACCTTTGTAGCAGAATTGTTTCTGATAATTCCAACTTACAGAACTTCTTCGATGACCGGTGCTAGCCAATTCCAACGGAGATTCAGAGAGAAGAAGGTTTAGAGAGCGGCGGCTAGGGTTTCACAACTTTTGTGAATTAGGTTAAGCACTCACAAAAGTCTGTAATGCTTTAGCACAAGGGTTCTATTTATAGAATCACTTGTGGTCAGCAAGACAAGCACTTAAGTACATTGTACCTTACGGTGGACCGCATTTCTCTATTTTTCGTAAATTAAATAATAAATCATATTTAATTATTTAATTACTAATAAGTCCTACTTATTATTTTATAAATAAGTCTCACTTATTTATTTCTCTCATCTATCTGTCCTTTGTGTGTGACCCTATAGGTTCCCATAATGTTGGCAATAATATTAAATCACATATTTAATATTATAAACAGTGAGCGGTATCTAGCAACACATCACTGCTACCCAAGTGGCGAGAATGTCATGTGATCTGACGAAACCTTTCTATGATAATGTTCATGCATATAATTACCCTTTTGCCCTCATGTCTATATTGAACACAAGGCATAGTATGTCATCCTTGTCCAGTTCAATATTGGGCCCGTAGACATTTCTCCTGTTATGTAGGAGG
>Ga0315915_1006345_pt1 | contig 14460 bp, 11 predicted proteins | sample MpolbnodulesMG_FD_207738 | JGI IMG/M metagenome (GOLD analysis project Ga0315915, IMG submission 207738) | Medicago polymorpha root nodule microbial communities from Los Angeles, California, United States - branched nodules | ecosystem: Host-associated > Plants > Roots > Nodule | place: USA... | reverse complement strand
GTGTGCTAGGGTTGTTAATTACTTCAAACATTATATTAGGAATCATGACTTTGACACACAACTATCACATTATCTTCTAAATTAAGCTAAACATATTTGCCTTATGAATCCCCTAAAAAAATTATTTGCCTTATGAATGAAATCAAAACACATATTACCTTTATTTTACTTGTGTAAAAGATAAATAAACACACCATATTAAAGTACTATTATATGTTTAGTTTTTCAAATAAAAAACGATACATAAACTAATGAATCACTTTTTTCTTCACGAGAGACGTACATAATTGTGTCCCCTCCATATAGTAGTGGAATCACGTATTCATAATATAGTATAGCTACCAAGAAAATCTGACCTCTTACCTAAATCCAGGAGGAAGAAGAAATTTCGAGAATAAATCATTTCCTGTATATTATATCCTACCATCTTTTTCAACACCTAACTTTTTCACATCCAAACATTTTAGTAGTCAAATCTTTACTTTTGACCATATAAAAGGAAGGAGGGTGGGGGGTAGGGTGGGGGTGCTGTAAGCTTATATGATATTCCATTCGGAAAATAACAACATGAAACAACGTTAATGATATTGACTTGAAGGCTAAAAGTAAAATAATACATTGAATTGAATAGTTTTTTATTAGGATAAAGTACCACATTGAATTGGAAGGTTGAGTTTGTCACTTGGTTTATTTTGATAGAACAATATACTGCTTCCACATAAAGTCTCTATTATGGTGAATCAATGCCAATCAATCTAACCTTCAAAATTGGTGTCATTTTAGGACACTAGTGCATAGATTAACCAACCACTTTTTTTCCCTATGCTATGGAAAAAATGCTTGTTTAAATTGAATATTTCCGTATATATATAACAAATGTTTTATTCTCATGGATGAATTTAATATTCAAAGATTATTGATCATACTTTTTCATATGAATTCTCAGATTCACCAAAAAACAATATTCACAAAAAAAAAAAAAATACCTTTTCATTTGACCTAACCATTTCATCTAGTACTCAATATTGAAAAAATTTAAACTTAAATGCAGTTTTAACGTCCATATTTTGTCTCGTTCATAATTTTAGTCTACATTTCTAAATCTATGGTTTTGATCCTTACGTTTCCAAATATCTAACTCTAGCTCCACCTATGTATTTGAGGTTGATTTTTTATGATTTGGCAGCTGAGATATTTATGTGAGAACTAAGTTGATGAAATGGAAATGAGCCGTTAAGTTATAATGTAGATATATAGTGTTCTATATTAAATTTAGTTGCTTTTGTGATATTAATTTATGTATATTTTGGTGAAATAAAAATTAGTTGTTTGATAAGAACTCACTCATATCGTGTCATATTATCAAGTGAGTTGTCACATAAATATCTCATTTTTTACATCATCAAAATTCAATCTCAAAGAGTATTGATAGGAAAAATGTTAATTGATTTACGTGATAACGAAGTTGATGAAATGAAAATGAATCAAGTTATAATAATACACTTATAATTTTTTATATCAAATTTAGTTGCTTTTGTGATATTAATTTATGTATATTCGATCAAATAAAAATTACTTAAATAAAAATCCACCTAAACAGTGTCACATCATCAATTGAGTTGTCATGTAAACATCTCACATCATCAAAATTCAACCTCAAAATTAACACAAAAAAAGTGAAGCTCAAAAAACATAGATGGAAAAAAGTTAATCAATTTAAAAGTTGAAGGACTAAAACCGTGGAACTAAAATCCAAGGGATAGGAAATGCATTTTATTTTATATAAAAAATTTAAAACCAATATCAAAAGATCATGAAGATCTTTCTATATGGGTCTGATGACCATTGACCCCATTAAAGTGGACCACACTTAAATACCATTTTGTGCAATATATTGTGTTAGATTATAGCTTAAGGCAAGTGATAAAAGTGCAAGGAGTGAGTGATGCAGATGAAAACTAAATTGCTAGCATATACAATTTAAGTTGTGTTCATGCAAAGACCAAATTAAGTTTTGTTCTGTGCATGTGGTTTGGTTGTAAAGAAGGGATGCTTTGCTTGATACTTCGAAAAACAAAGTGCATGAGTATGTGATGCTCATTTTTCTAGTTTTAGTTTTATTCCACAAGCTTTGCTTTGAAAGTTTAAAACTTTGTTGTAGTAACCTATAATCTTCACAAACCTCAACCTCCATCCACTCTCACCTTTTTGTTTTGTCCAAGACACTGCCTTTGGAGTTTGAGGTACTTTCCACATTCCCTCCACTCTTTGTGCTTTCCAAGTTCTCTCCAAGATTTCCTCATTTTCTAGACTCTTGTCTCACGGTACATGCATCTTCCTCTCAATTTTTGAGCTTTTCTTTCACTTTTTTTTTTGTTTTCTCAATATGTAAATTTGTAAGGACTTAAATCTTGTAGTACCAACTTCTTTATTACTACCTCAATCTTTAAGTTGACAAAATCACGAAAATTAAGAAAGTTTTTAGTGGTAATAAATTTGTCGATAATTGATATTGCTTTAAAAGTTTACTTTTAAGGAGAGAAAATTAGTTTAGACTTCCATCACAATATTTAATACAAAAGGGATATATCAGTAAAAAAAATAATTAACATAGTTGAAAATTTTGAAAGAGGTCCTATAAAAAGGGATAAGAAAAATCTCAAAAGATGCAGGTAGAGTTATTTTTCTATAGTTTTCTCTGCAATATATGTTCTCATTCTATCATTGTTAATACACTAAATACATTGAACTTAGGCAAAAATGTTATATTGTTTTTGTATGCTTTCAAAAAACATGAAGTCTAATTTCTTCTTTTCAAACACAATGGCTATGCTAGATTACTAGTCCTACATATATACACAACCTATCATAATGCCATTCAAGAGTATTGTGAGAGAGATCAAGGAGATGAAAGAGGGAATTGGCAACATGTATAGAAGAGGTGTAGAAACCAAACATACACATAGACATGGAAAATCTCACATAGCACCAGAATGTTCCTCACCAACATCACTATCATCACCAACAACACCACCACCACCATCATCATCATCATCATCATCACAGAGTCAATGGGCTAATTTACCTCCTGAGTTACTATTAGACATAATTCAAAGGGTGGAAGCTAGTGAAACCACTTGGCCATCTCGCCGCGCACTTGTAGCTTGTGCCTCAGTTTGTAGATTGTGGAGAGACATAACAAAGGGTGTTGTTAAGACACTTGAACAGTGTGGTTGGATCACTTTCCCTGTATCACTGAAGCAGGTAATTTTTTTTCACTTTCTTTATGTATTTAATTTGATGTTATTTTTGTTTCAAGCTTTGAAGCACATATATGTATGGTACTAAATGTATTGATCACTTTGTCTTTTATTATATTTTTCAGCCTGGTCCAAGAGACAATCCAATTCAGTGTTTTATTAAGAGAGAAAGGGCTACTTCCACATATAGTTTATATCTTGGTCTAAGCCCTGGTAAGATTGTTATGCTCACATGAAATTATTCTCTATTTGGTAACAAAATTTTGTTTGGATTTTTCTAAAATCACACCAAGGTTTTTCTTTGAATCAAATTAAGTATGTAGTTGTTGAAATTTGAAATACCTTCTTTTACGCTTTTTTTTTTGTAGTATTCTTATTTATCTTTCTGTTTTCCAGAGTAAACTTACAATTCAATCACTAAACTATCACATTCTTTCCTATTTAGTCTTTGAACTATGGAAATGTAATAAATAGTCTGTTAACTATTCTCGATCTACAAAGGTAGTTTCTAAATTACCATCTTTGTGAATTGTGTTATTGTATTTGCAGCTCTTTCTGGTGATATGAGCAAGCTTCTCTTGGCAGCAAAGAAGATTAGAAGAGCAACATGCACAGAATTTTTAATATCATTGGTTTCTGATGATTTCTCTAGAGCTAACAATACTTACATTGGAAAGTTAAGGTTAGTGTCCTCAATCAATCCACATCTTTTCATGGTTAATGCATTATTATTATTATACTTCTTAGTTGACCATTAAGCAAAATAACAGGTCTAATTTTCTCGGCACCAAGTTCACGATCTTGGATGGTCATCCTCCACATGTTTCTTCGCTTCCATCGAGTTGCAAGTTGCAACAAAAGGTCCATATGAAGCAAATACTTCCAAGGGCTGCTCCTGCTCCTGCTAACTATAAAGTAGCAACTGTATCTTATGAACTCAATGTTCTTCGTACGAGAGGTCCAAGGCGAATGCGGAGTACAATGCACTTAATCCCCATATCTTCAGTCCAAGAAGGAGGAACTGCTCCTACTCCTATGGAATTTACCAATTGCCACAATGAGCATGAATCTGCAAAAGAAAAGAAGCCAGAAGTTGTTGAATTTGGCTCAACTTGCACTGATTTTGCAAAAGAGACACTGATTTTGAAAAACAAAGCACCAAGATGGCATGAACAACTGCAATGTTGGTGTTTGAATTTCAAGGGACGGGTTACGGTGGCTTCGGTGAAGAATTTTCAGCTTGTAGCAGCTGCAGAACCTAGCCAAAATGTTTCAGCTGCAGAACAAGAAAAAGTTATACTACAATTTGGAAAAATCGGAAAGGACATATTCACCATGGACTATCGATATCCTCTCTCCGCTTTTCAAGCCTTTGCAATCTGTTTGAGCAGCTTTGACACAAAACCAGCTTGTGAATGATAACTCCTTTGAAATCTTCTTTGATATCAAAATGTACATATTTCCTTAAGAAAATGTTGCACAAAATAACTCTCATTTTTCACCCTGCAGGCCCAAGTTTGTGTGATGCTAGCTGTTTAGAATTAATGTTTAATGCGTAATGAAGTTTGTTAATTTCCTCAAGCATATATTTTCTTGTAATGCAAGTGAACAATTAAAAATAAAAATGACATTGCACATATAAAAAGTAAAAAATTTATATTATACATTGTTGATGTTGTCAACACTTTCATGGTGGAAAGTGGCTAAATATTATAAATCTTATTTTCTTATGCATTTAAAAGTTGCAATATTTCTGTACAAGATGTATTTTTATGGTGTACTAGGGAAGACATGTTGTTTGTTCTTCTTTCACATAATCTCAATGTCTTCATTTCCACAACTGAACTTGCGACCATAACGGCGAACTGTTGGCTGGAACGTTGACTTCTGAGACCGACTAATGTTAAACTCAGTCCTGCGATTGTGAGTGTCTTTATCGTTGTGGTTGATGGTTTCTAAGGGCTTTTGTGGAAGTGTAACTTGAACTCCAGGGTCTCTTTCATTGATTGAACCATGAAACATAAGTGAATTATTGATACTTTGTATGTTGCTGTTAACATATGCTTTCCCAACCTGACCATGTTCCATTGAATCTTCTTCCTCATTGTTAGTGTTTCCTTCTCCATCTGTTGTCACATCAATGCTCTCTTCGGATTCAGTCTTGTAGGCCCTATGAATGTGGATTGACCCTTCTTTCTTATCTGATTCAGAACCAACATGCATTGTTGCTCCTCTATTGTCACCTGTCAGTGTTATGACACTGAATTTTTTGTCCTCCATAGGTTGTGTTGGTTGCACTGAGGCTGATATTTTATGAACAAACTTTGTAATATCATCTTTGATACCTTTTTGCATTGGTTCCTTTCCCTTTTCATTTTCCCTTTCCCTTTCCTCGCTCGATGGGACAATTCTTTCGTGTGATATGTCTTTACCACTAGAGTTTGATGTGGAAAACATTATCTTTCTCTCTACAGTTTCTCTTACACCATGATGCTTCTTATCCTTTGTGCCTGAAGAAGATGCTTTGGTATGTTGATTCGGTTGGCTAGTACTTTTATCTTTGTCTTTTGTGTTTCTTACTTTTTTGGTTTCATGCATGACTTTCTCTTTCTCTTTAGGTTGAAGGAACTTCCTTTGAGTTTCCAAAGGAGACTTTGGTGTTATTTTTGAGATTGATATTTCCTCACCTAATTTTGTTTTTGTGTGCTTAGAAAGATTCTCTGGTTGTGTCACGGGGATGATTTTCAATGGTGACTTCATCTTTGGTTCCGCTTCACTTGGAACCGGATCAGACACTGTCATCTTCCCTTTTTCTTCTTGCGAGGTAGATGATGTATGCCGAGTGCTTTCTTCATGGTTAGCCTTTAACACATCATTTTTTCGCTCCGGGGTCCAGGTCCAAGGAGATGGTGAATGATGCTCATTTTTTCGCTCTAGGGCCGAAGGATATGGTGGATGATGCTCATTTTTTCGATCTAGGGCCGAAGGAGATGGTGGATGATGCTCATTTTTTCGCTCTATATCCGAAGGAGATGGTAGATGATGCTCATTTTTTTGCTCTGGGGCCAAAGGCGATGGTGGATGATGCCGAGAAGCTGGCTCAATTTTAGAAACTCGGGGTGATGTAGGATGAGTGCTTTCTTCAGCAGAAGAAGAATTTGGCTTTGGCACCTTCATGGTATCATGATGAGAGGTAGACTGAGGTTGAGCTGAGAGAACATGAACCTGAGATGCAGCATGAGATGATGGTGGTGGAGAGTTGACATGGTTTGGCGATGTTGGTGGAGAAGGTGGTTTTGAGTGAGTGGTTTCTACAAACACTGACGATGATAATGGTGTTGGCTGAGTTGGATGAGGCGGTGAATGGTTTTGAGTTTCAATTGTAGCGGCTTCTTGAGTTTTGGTAGGACTAGGAGAAAATTCTGCAGGGGTTATGAGAGAAGGCCTAGATGGTCTTTGAATGGGAACATTTGTGCCTGAACGAGTAACTGGTTTTGATGTGTCTTTCGGACGACGAGACATTGATTCAGGTGTTCCTGATAGCCAAGAAGGGATTCTAAAACGAAATGATGGCTTTCTTTGTGCCATGGATGGTTTGGTTGATATTTGAATACACAAGATGATGTTGTTTTTCTTTTCCTGATGTTCTTATTTTCCTACTAATCAAATTTCTTTTCCTAGTTTTCTGTTTAAATGTAATGTTGCATAATGTGATTCTTTCTTTTTATATATACATAATTGAAATTTTATGCCTTGCATGCATGATGAGGCTTTCATTATATATGTTTTACTTTGAGCTACAATTTCTTATTGCTTCCTTTGGAACATTTCACACTGATTCCCTTAAAAAGTTTCCTTTTGGGTTCTTTTCTTACTTATATTAATTAATATTCTAATAATCAAACGTTTGCCACCTATTATTGTTTCTTGACTCTTAGGAAAGGATATACCTTACCTCGTTATTATTTCTTTCTTTTAGTTATTCATCCATTTTATTGAAACCTAATTTCAGTTTGGAAAGTGTATGCCATTTTCATTTTTTGCTTGGTGAGTTTTGCAAATGGGTATGACCCAGCAGGTTCAGAAATTCCATGTAAAACCAATCAAAAAGTACCTTTCTTCATATACTCCTTTCAAGAAAAGAACTCATGATAAACAGTCACAATTAAATGGTGAGGTGGACACATATTGGCTTGCCGATATATCATGAAACATTTACGCAGCTTTACACACACAGTATTGGGAGTTTGTGGTCATCACAGCTTATAGTAAGTAGAATATCAATAAGAAGTTTAGAAAATAGCATCAACATAAATAACACCAGCAAACCATATAGAGTATAGACTGATACACAGATAGGTTAAAATATGTTTTCAAAAGTCTCTACATGCAACCACATCCAAATTCCTAGACAGCTCAAGGTAAATCAGGACAAAGGCATCCGTGCAGCACATGTCAAAAAAAGATACTGTATATACGAATAAGAAAATGCTAATCAAATAAATTTACTATATACAAAGGACTAAAGTTCAAAAGAATATTAAGAGAAATAAATCGGTGTAGTCCGAACACTCGCAAACATGTAACCATGGCAGAATTCATAAACATGATACAATTGAGAAACCAACAACTTATCGAGCATAAACTAAAAAAACTTTATTGGTTACATGTTATGGTCAATCTATCAGACCGGGTCTCCCTTAATAAAGCAGTACATTTGTTGGTCACTTGACAAAGAAAGAATAACACAGGACTACTCATGACCTCTAAACTACCTCATACTTAATGGTAAGCGGCCAGATTTAAGGGCTAAATTAAGCTGTTGAGATGGTTTGAAACCCTGTGCCTCCATAATCCCATGCATTCTTTGCGCATCCCGCAAAAACCCACCATCAATAAGGCCAGATATAATCCTCTCAAACTCATTTGGTCGTAATTCTTCCTTCCTAGCTATCAGAACGCCTAGTGTTTGAAGGGCCTTTTTCTCCATTTTAGTCCTTGCATACATATCACAAAGACTAACTTGAACCCTAAAAGGAGGAGCCTCGCCCAGCAGAGCAATTTTGTTTAAAATCTGTTCAGCCTCATCGACAAGCTGCATTTTAGCCATCCAGTCCAGAAGAACAGAATAAGTCACAATCCCAGGCTCAAACCCATCCTTCTCTAACGTCATAAGAAGATCTAATGCCTTGTCCAATAAATTTGTTTTCTCATAAGCGCGAATCATGGCAGCAGTGCATCTATCATCAGGCTTATGCCCAAGTTTTACCATATGGTCAAAATTGAAGATTACCTTATCTAGGTCACCTGCAACTGCTGCTGCTTCAATAAGCAGGGTGCATGTTTCCATAGTCTGCGGGTGTCCTGCAAACTGCAGAGATGTTGAAGTTCGTGAGGCACGATCAATGTCGCCACGTTGAGAATAATATCGGAGCAATGACATGTATATTTCCTTTGTAGGCTTAATATCTCTCGTCTCCATCTGCCTCATCAGTGTTTCACCCTTTGTAGGTTCACCAGCATTGATATAGGCCATGATCATTGAGTTGTAGACTCTCGTGTCTGGTTGGAAACCCAGGCTACTCAAGATTTTAAATGCTTCTTCTGCACGTTCAAGATTACCTATCTTGCTGTACATGTGGACCATCACATTGGCTATCGAAGCATCTGGTTGTAAACCATTTTCATTCATCTTCTTAAGCATCCTCTCAGTATCATCAATGCGGTTGTCTTTAGCATACATATCAATAAGCCTAGAGTAGTCAGATATATTTGCTTGGAAAGAATCTTCAGTTAATACCATTTCTGCCACCTACAAAAGTACAGGATTTGAAAAAAATTAAATTCAAAATCCAAACAGGCCTTTGTTAGGATCCTTTCTTTGAGCAAGAAAAGAATTCTTGGAATAGTGGTATAAAAACATATTCACATGTTTTTAGATGTTCAGATACATTTTATGGATGTGACCTTGTTCTCAAATAAAAAGAAAGTGTTCTCTTTTAATATCTTCCATAATAACAGATTAAAAAAAATGCCAAGGGAGCATCAAGTGAGACACCTCGTTTCAAAGAAACATCAAGAGCAACCAAAAGACTAAACTCCAACCAAACAATTCATGTTCAATCAAGACAACAAGGAAAGAAGAAACATAAATAATAGACTCTATTGAGCAACAAAACTAAGAACGTTAGAGAGAACATTTCAGTGTGTTTGATATTCTATTGATTTTACTGAAAACAGAGTGTACAAGTTGTACTTATAGTGTGTGATGATAGTCATCATAGGTCTGTTACAAATATCACACTAGTCATTTGCATAACTTGCATATCTTATCTAACAACAAATAACATAATGCAGTTAGAAGATAACCACTGCTAGCTGTGCTAACAGCTTGAGACTATCCAGGCCATTGCAGTTACAGTACTGCTGTGCACACTTACAGATTCAAGCAAAATATAAGTAATGCTCGTGGTAGCGATAATAATACATTAAATAACACTAATCTTTTTGTACCAGTCAAAATGAATTGTCACTTCAAAATAAAAAAAAATCATAACGGAGAAATAGTTACAGCTAGTTTCAAATTCAAAAGATGATATTACACCAAACAACAACAACCAAGCCTTATCCCACTAAGTGGGGTCAGCTACATGAATCAAACGACGCCATAGTGTTCTATCATAAACCATGTCTTTCTCCAACCCATTAATCTCTAGATCCTTCTTAATAGTCTCTTATAGTTTTTCTAGGTCTTCCCCTACCTATAGTGATGATACTATTGAAGGAAAATAAACTTTAACTATTGTGTTGTTGTACTTGCTATATTTCTTATCTGTTTAACGAAGATACATATTGAAAACAAATGAAGACACCAAAGGTATATGCAAGGCTACCCCAAAAGAGCACTCTCCTTTCACACAATCGCACTAGATAATTCTCTAGTCACAATTTAATTATTTAAAGCTATCTTTCCCCTCTACGGCTCTACCAATTGAGGGCTATCTAAAGACTACGAAATACGAATAATAAAAATAAATAAAAAAACTCTTGACAATCACCAAACTAACTTATCAGCTTGCTAAATTCTACTAACTCTTTAACCACTCTAATTATCCTGTATTCTATATCCTAACACCTTGATCCCATTTTGGATCGCAGGAATTCACTTAAAACATATGTATCACAACAACCACAACCCAGCCATATCCCACTAAGTGGGGTCGGCTACATGGATCAGTTTACGACAAAATGTTCTATAATAAGCCATATTTCGGTCCAACTCATTAATACTTAAAATATATGTATTAAATAAAAGTTTTTACAATTTCCAAAAGGCAGCATATGGAATGGCCTTCTTAGAATCATCTGTGCTTTGTCTTTCTGTTAAAAAAATTACAGTACTGCTGACTAATGAATTAATCAAATGGATGAGATTTGTTGCCAAAATATAAAAATAATTTTTTCACACACGGTATTTTTTAACATTGTTTTTTAGTGTTGAGTGTTTTACTTTCATCATTGTTTTTTCCAGTATCTCTTTTTCTTAGATTTAACAATCCAACTCTCAATAAATATTCTCTCTAAAGAGAAATGGGCATGAACTTGGCTTTTGTATAACCACCGCATAAAAGAAATAGCGGAACTAACAAGATGAGAAGAACCAAATATAAGGTTAAAAATAATAAATTATTGTGTAAAGATTATTCACTTGAGAGTAGAAATGAGTGTAATTGCAAAATGGGTGAAGTGCAGGATGATTCAGGAAAACTATGAGTGATTAAGCGTGAAAAAAAGGAACATTGATCAATTGTTTTCTGCTATTACACTTTAGGTAAGGATGATTTTTTATGCTGCAGAGCTTGCTGTAGATACGCTGGCTGCCGAGGATCTGTATCCAACTAACTCTTAACTGCTCTAACATAATCTATATTCTATATCCTAACCTATAAAATCTCCGCTATACATATATATGCCCAGGGGAAGTATTTAGATCTAAACATTGCATTTCCTAACAATATTGCAACAACACTATCATCAACAACAAAAGCTTATCACATTAGATAACATTTCCTAGTAACAGTAATCTGCTAAAGTATCAAAACAAATTCACATACACAAGTAATCTATATGGAAATCCCATTGCTCAAAAAACTAGAAAGGCAATGCAACAGTTACCTTGAAGTATAAAGGATAATTCTGATTTTTCAACCTTTCAAGCAAATTGATCCAATCCACCCTAGTAGGCTGTAGAAGCTCTACCCATTCAGCTACCAGGGTCAACAAACTATCATCTCCATCCTTCTCCTTCAACGACAGAATTTTCTCGGTAACTTGTTTGCATTTCCCGGTTATCGGCTTCGCCTCCTTCGGCCAAATAACTTCTCCCGCCTCATGAATCTTATCAGCCACTTGTTCCCATTTAGGATCCGATAGATCAAGCCCATAAATCTTAAACTTAATTTTCCCTTTCCTCTTAGGAAGGACAACAACCTTCTTCTCCTCAACATTACCATCAACACGAACACCAACATCAACATCGACATTTCCTTCGGCTTCATTTTTGATTTCTTCATCAATAATCTGAGTCTCTTTCCTCATTTTCTCCAAATCCTCATAAAACTCATGTTCCTCCATTTTCTCACGTGCCCATTTAAACCTAAGCTCTCTAAGCAAATCGCCCCGAATCCCAACTTCTCCGGCAAATCTACACATCTCTTTCACTTCATCACACTGCAAAAACCCTTTCATTTTCTCCTTCTTCCTCTCTTTATTCATATCAACCAAAACCTTATTACTAACCTCCCACACAGTCCTCCATAAATCCTCACTAAAATCCACCGAATCAAATCGCGAAAGTGAAACCTTTTCATCACTCCCGCTGCCCTTTTCCATTTCTGAAACAACCCTTTCAACAATAACAAGCAGCATTGCATCGACGGTACTTTTATCGCATTCGGGATAAACTTCTTTAACTTTTTTCCGCATTATCCAAGCGAATCGAGAGAGAAACTCGTTGGTGATTTCTTCATCGTCGTTTTGGTGGATTGTGGTGTCGTTTAAGTGGGATTTGAGTGATGGATCGATCAGTGAAGTGCTGGATTCATGGGAATGGAAATGGAGAGTTCGGTGAGTGATGATTGATGATGAAATGGGTAATTGTTTGAAGAGGGTTTTGGAGAATTGGGAATTTGAGATTGATTTGAGTTTGGTTAGGGTTTGTTTTGAAGAAGAAAGAAAAATTCTCCAACTCATTGTAAGTGAAATTGAATTTGATGAGATTGAAGTATGAAATGGTAATTAGGGTTTTAGGGTTTATACAATGAATTTGATTTGATGGCTACCTCATTGTTCGAACGAAGATGATGACGACAGAGGCAGTACGAAACGAAGGTTAATGGGCCTACTCACTACTTAGTTAAGCCCAATACTACATGAGTAGTTTTTTTTTTTTTTTTTTGTGTTAACTCATTCGTTTCGTTGTTGAGCAAGTGATACTGATAATTCAGAGTTCCATCGTGAATTAAATTTAGTGTAATCAAGAAATGTTCATATGAAACTCGGTCAGTTGGTCACACGATGAAAAAAGAGTAGTTAGTAAAATGAGTAAATTAAGATTATAATTGAGTTGATAGAACATTGCAATAATCAAAAGTTAACGTTTCAATTTGAGAATCCCAACTTATTTACTTTAAGAGATAAAATTCGGACCACCGAATATTTAAAAAAAAAAAGAGTAAATTAAGAGCTGATAATATGACAATTCATGATTCATCGAATGTAATATCAATTATTGATTTATTTTTCTTTAAAAAAAATAATGGTTGGTTTATTTATCAATGGTTGAAATGTTCACTTTAGAAGACTTTTGCGTTATAAAAAGAAGAAGATATTTGTGATCTTAATGAAAATTATAGAATTTGTGCTTATAAACTTAATATTATATATTTTATAACCGCTTTGCATTCATTAAAAGCGTTAATCAGTAGAACTTAAGGCAACCATAATAAAAATAGTTAGCCTCTTTATTTATTTTTTCCATTTGTAATTTGATAATTTTCATCACAATTTCTTCTAAAACTAGTGTTGATGCGACTTCATTCGTTAATGTGTTACTCAATTCTCAAAATCAATGTGTCTTTTCTTTAAATTAAAATTAAAATAAGAAATATCAAAATCCGAAGCGAATGAAATATCTAATTAAGTTTTCAAACTTTTGGTGTTTTTAAATTTTTTTTTTTGTCAAGTAGTTTAGTAGATAAAGCTCACGCATTTTAAATATAGAGAAGTGGGGTGTCCGAGGTTCGAACCTCGATCCCTACATATAATATGCAATATCCTTACCAATTGAGTTAAGCTCACGGGATGTTATTTTTAAATTTTTTATTTTTAGGGAGAAGTATTTGGAAGTATTCATAAAAAATTTACACAAAAGAAAGAGACAAAAAAAAAAAATAGAACACTTTTAGAAGATGTGTTTGGAGGTATACAAGAAGTATCCATGTATGATACTGTTTATAGATACCTTTTTTTGGAGTGTGCACACTTCATAATCAGACAAATGCTTTTAATCCAACTTATTAAACTCTAATAATCTATAGACAATAATATTAAATAAATAATCAATTGATCAAAAAAATAATATTGAATAAAATGATCATACATTTCCAACTTTTGGTTTGATAGAGTCATTGACTCGATTCACAAGCATTGCTTCCATTTTGAAACTGAAAAATGAATTTACCATATTTAATCAACAAATATAAAAGGTATGCTAAAAGTTCCTTCTCCTTTTGGTTTGTCTTGTTGACTTTTTCAAGCTGCCTTTTAAGACTTGCTTTCTCTACTTGAATTGAGGATGAAGATTTCATATCCAACCTCAAAGCTACAATTTTAATAGCTTCAAGTTCTGCATTCTCCATAGAACCTGAATCAAGAAATTCTTTCTCAAGTAGCGAAAGCAAAACTTTCCTAGCCTCACCTTCTTCAAATTCTAAGGAAAATTCTGCATCCCTTAGATCCTTTAGTATTGAACATATCTGTATAGGCCAGTTTCAATTCTCAATAATCAAGAAACAAAAAAAAAAGTGTAATAGGCTAATTAGTAAGATTAACTAACCTCAGCAGCTAATGGAATTGGAACAATATTCTGAATTTGAGTCAAGTACAACTCAAAAGAGTTTCTTATTTTTTCACATCTTGA
>Ga0315915_1006343_pt1 | contig 14461 bp, 7 predicted proteins | sample MpolbnodulesMG_FD_207738 | JGI IMG/M metagenome (GOLD analysis project Ga0315915, IMG submission 207738) | Medicago polymorpha root nodule microbial communities from Los Angeles, California, United States - branched nodules | ecosystem: Host-associated > Plants > Roots > Nodule | place: USA... | reverse complement strand
AAAAATAATGAGATTTGATCTTCAAGATTTTCCCTTAATTTCTTCACCCTAGCCCTTGTCATGGGGCCACCAACTCCTTTGATATCAACTTGTCGACTCTTGTAACTCGTTCCTTGATCCTCATTACCTTACGTGACTTAACCTATGCTAGTACAAAATATTACGTGACTTAAATCACGCTAGTGTTAGCTAAACCAAAACAGACAATGAATAGCGTGAGTTAAGTCACGCTAGTTTTAACACTAGCGTGAGTTAACTTACGCTGGTTCTGAGCACACACCAGAACAGACAGACAGTAGCTATTGTCTTGTTCCCTGTTTATATTCGTTCCTTCGTTCATTCATACATAGGAACAACCATTCATTCATTCAACTAAAACTCATAATTTAGAGAACATGCATTCATTCATAATTTAGAAACGCAATTTTAACGAAAATTAAGTCAAATGTCATAAAGAGGCGCAATCGCGCAAATGTAAATGTATTACATCTAAATCCAACAAAATGTCATAAAAATACTACAAATATAAAAAAAGTCATAAAATAAGACTTTACTGCTGCTCCTGTTGACTATGACTCCTAGACCTCCTCCTCGGAACCCGTTGATGGTCAAACACACTATAATCGGCCCGGAGGCCCTCCAAAATGCTGAAGAAGAGTGAATTTGAAACCACCTCTGGTTATGCATCGCATGCTCCACTCTGCCTCTGATGCTGCTGATGACCTGCAATGGATCAGGAGGATGTCTGGCCCACTCCTGGTCAACAAGAATATTCTGGTAGATAGGTCTCGGCATGACATTGCCAGGCTCTGGAGCAGGGTTGACGATGAGAGGATGGGATACACGGTAGAACCATCTAATGTACCTATCTGAATGCTTCCAAGGCTCGTCGTCCAGGACCTGGTGACCCCTTTGCTGCTGGGAAACGACATGCAGAGCAAACTCCAAGAAGGCAGCAACCACATCTGCTGGGGCAAGAGACATAACCGTAGTAGGAGGTCGGGGAACCCTCTGAACATGTCTGTACTGCCTCAAATATCATTTTTCATTTAATATTTATGTGATATTATTTTCTCATTAAGTATTATAAAGTGGAATGCTTCATGTTGGCATTTTTGTTAGTTCTCATCAATGCTTTCAATAAAACCCAAATGATCCTAAAAAAACAAAAACTCTTGGCGCATGCAAGCTACAAGCATAGAAACTTTAGAACATAATAAGCATACCGTATAAAATATTGTATTAAAAAAAAGTATATCTCAAAAAACTAAGTTCAAATTTAACTCATATATATATGGCCGGCATATAAACCAGCTCATTATTTGCATGTAGAACTTTGTCATTGTCACGTTTTAACCCATTGAAGTTTGTAATTTCCAATGCACATTCTATTTCACATATATCTCAATAGTCCTTCTCTTTATTATCATTCCATCTATTTTTCTTAGAAAAAAAAACAATTTTTGTTCATGCACTCATGATGGCTCATACAAGAACATACTATTGCATTTTCATGTTCTTTCTATTTTCCATTTATTTTGTGCCAACGTTTGGTGACACAGATGGTCAAATTTTGTTGAGGTTTAGAAGCTTTTTGTCCAATAACAAGGCTTTAAACAATTGGGTTGATGAGGCTAATTTGTGCAATTGGGTTGGTTTGTTATGCACAAATAACAAGTTTCATGGATTGAGATTAGAGAATATGGGACTAGGTGGAAAAATTGATGTAGACACTTTGATGGAATTGCCAAATTTGGTAAGTTTTAGTGTCAATAACAACACATTTCAGGGTCCAATGCCTGAATTCAAGAAGCTTGTGAGTCTAAGGGCATTGTTTTTGTCCAATAATAAATTCTCAGGTGAAATTTTAGATGATAGTTTTGAGGGTATGGAAAATCTTAAAAGGGTGTTTTTGGCAGAAAATGTGTTCATCGGTCATATTCCTGTTTCACTTGTTAAATTGCCTAGACTTTGGGATTTGGACTTGCATGGGAATGGTTTTGAAGGTAATATACCTGAATTTCAACAAAATGATTTCAGAGTATTTAACTTGTCTAACAATCAATTGGAGGGTCCAATACCAAAAAGCTTAAGCAATGAGCCTTCAACCTCATTTTCTGGTAAGTGAAGAGTTTATTCATTAATTTTTTTTTTAGCAATGCTATTGATACACATAAAATTGACAACAATACGAGACACTTACATTGTTCAGCGTATTTATACGGCGAACAATGTTTTTTGTTTAATATAGATGATATGATTTTTATAGATTGATAGTTGTTATTTTTCATTTATTAGTGATTTTTCAACTAATTAAGAAAATTCAATATAATGTAGTATTGTATTTCTATCTGATTTTGCTTGTGTATAATGCAGCCAACAAAAACCTATGTGGAAAACCTTTGAGCAATCCATGCAACATCAACATGTCCCCAACTAACTCTATTGTGCCTCCCAACACCTAGCACCTTCAGCTCAAGAAAAGGAAAACAAGCACAAGAAACGTTGAAACTAAGCAAAATAATTGGTCTTTGACACTGTAGCTTTCACATTCAATCTATGTCAGCAGAATAGATCGGAGGGTGGTAGATACACACATTACACACACTACCATAACTATAGTTTTGTTCATTAAACATGGTTTTAGCTTCTTTTTTCTATTAAGTTTTTCCTTTTGGTGGTTTATTTTTACCAAAGAAAAATTAAACAATATTATTCATAATCAAATTTGTAATATATATCACAACTTCATCTCAATTTTGGAGAATAACAATATAAAAAATCACTCATACTAAAGTGTGAGCCACTACATTAACTTTTTTCATTAATTAAAAATTCTAGGGAAGAGTTTGTAAAGAATAAGCCGTTTAATTTTGATATAGTTTATATTCAAATATAGTTTTAGGTCAACCACGACAATCTTCACTTTTTTTTTTGACAAACAATATAATGAATTACTGATAGACTTTCAGCAAGTGTACTAAAAATATATCGAAGTAATAAAATTTATAAGTTCGTATCCACAGGGACTGTTTCAATTTCTACTTGGCAAAAGCGTTAAAATAAAAGATGTATTAAATTCAATGGTGCCCTAGGCAGTTGATTTGTTTGCATAAAATTAAATAAACAGAAAATAAAGTTTGTTTAGAAAATACGAGAGAGATGAGATCAGGTCTTTCGAATTCTCTGAGTTCCCCTAATTGGTATACTGCACCTATATCTTACGAATGATTTCTCTAGTTTCACGATGGTTAACAAAATAGCCCTAATCAATCCCTCGACTTAGGACCCACTTCTCAGAGTACAACCCCTAATTCCTTAGGTGGTCTAATATTCTTTGAAGGTTTTAAGAACATTAACTTAATATCACAAATAAACGATTATCCATTCTTAAACTAACCCTGTTTATTTGAACAATTCAATTAGGTCTAAGTTGAACGCTATGGTCAGTAGTCATTCATTCTTACGAAAACATATTTATATTTGATCAGGATATAAAAAGCATTAAGAACAATTGAATTGAATAAAACTAGATAGATAAACATAATAATAGAGTTTCACAACAACATGTTCAATTAGGGTTACATCAGAATCATCTCAGACCTAATCTCAAAGAAAATTAGCTAAACATAGTTAAAGGAATAAACCGATAGAGTTCCGTCGTTATCGGCTTTACTCCTCAATTTTTCTTCCTCGTGCTACTGTTGATGTTGTTTTTCTATAACCATGTGCCTCCTAGCCGTCTCGTGATGCGTGCCTCTCCTGTCTTTCCAAATCGTCAATTATTTTCTGCCGAAAACGTGATACCTATTTTGTGACGTGCCGCTTCCTTTTATATTGCCTTCAACAAGTTCTTTTGTTACTCATTTTCTCTCGGGTAAGATAACAGCCCAACTTCTTTTACTATCATGTACCACCATACACCAAACTTACTATTAAGTTTCTAGTCATACCTCCTTTTCTTCATTAGGCTAGATAAATGGCACATTAATTTGTTCTCATTCTTTGGCCTTAAAAATATGTCCCTAAATGACCAATAATGATAATAAAATACTATTTGACTTAATAAATTGGAAATGATAATTTATTCAAAATAACTCTAAAAATAGTGAATGACTGACTGTCATCAATTACTAACGGAATGTGAATATTAATAATAAAATTTCAATTATGGTCAAAGCATTTGTCTACTTAAAACAGAAGTAAAGTTTAACATTTGTTGTGAATTCGAATTTAAATATATAAATTTAGATGTGCAGAGCAAAATGAAATAGCAACCAAAATCAAAGTAACTTTAATAAGCAGCAACAACATCAACATAACTAGATAGTAACCAAGTGTAAAACAAAGCTCACAAGCAAAACAAAAATTAAAGATAAAGAGAGTAGAGAAAACAAACGCATTAAAGTATGTTCACTCGTTCACCTAGTTCAATCCAACAATGACCTATGTTTAAAGGAGAGAGATATCTCCATTTCGCTATCAATGAGTTTCTCACAAATATATCAAAAGGGGTTATAAGAAATTAACTTTAACATGCTCTCTAAAAACAACTTAATTTCTACTCATTTTTCAATCTCTTTCCTTAATCGACAAACTTAATGATTTTCACTCACCTTAAATATTTACAATTGTTTTTCAACCCAAAAACCTGACCCAAAGTTAGTCAACTCTTAGGACATCTCCAACGCAATACCAATTTTGTTTTCTTAACTCCTTTCTATTGGCCCAAAAATATCACATCGGAATTTAAAATACCCACCACCGTCTTTTGAGTTTGTTTCAACAGTTACTTTTCAGACTTTTTGATAAGAACGTATTCTACTATGGAGACAGTTCTCCATACTATAAAATGTAGAATGTTGGTGAAATAGTTGCACAATATCACACTCATAGGCGTATTGATATTATACTTTGTAATTTTATATTTATGACCTTATAAAATGTAGAATGATGGTGAAATAGTTGCACAATATAATTACATGCTTACAAATTATTGTGTACTAGTTTCCCTAAAAAAAAAATTATTGTGTACTAGACCGTGATCCACGTGTTGAACAGGTGTCCAACTAGGGATGACAAAAAAATCCGCATCTATGAATATCTGCGGATAAAATTTGTTACGGACACGGAGCGGATACATTAATATATACATGGAAAAAATAAATGGATATTTTAACTACCCGCTAATTAGTGGATACGAATGCGGATTTAATGGTATCCGCACTCGCAGATATTCATACCCGCTATTAAACCGAGTAAATTACATAAATAACCTTAATACCTTTCAACTTTCTAATAAAAAACCTCATAACTGTAAGTGTTATTAATTATTTCACGACTCTTCAAATCTGCATTACGCTCCTTTAAAAAGAAGTGAAAGGGGACGAGATTGTTAAAACGCTTTGTTTTTGTTGAATATGAAGAGTTTTATTTATGTTTTTTTTTAAATCAAAGAACTTTATTTATATTTTTGTTGAGTCAATGATCTTTGTTGTTATTGTAATGTATGGATATTATGTTTTGCTAAAAACAGAAGAAAATGCATGTGATGGACTTTTGTTTTTAAATTTCAGCTAAATAAATTAACAATTTTTTCTTTTTTATGTTATAGATGTTATCCATGGATATTTGTATAAACTCGCGCATATCTCAAAATCCGTGGATTACTCGATGAACGGATATCTGCACAGATAAGGATAGTGTACGGATTTCATATTTATTCAATGGAGAGAATATGGATATCACACTATCTGTATCCATGGATATCCATTTACATCCCTATGTCCAACGCTTTTGTATATTTTATGGTTAGAATTGTAATTTGCATATTCGTCATAGTTGATATTTATTTTTCTTTTTGAAATATTGAATTGCAATATTTTTTTAACAAATAAACCATATTCATTCATTCAAATTGATAGAGGATATATATACAATAAAAATTCAAAGTCGCTAAAAACAAAAAGGATGAATATGCGAACAAACTCACAACATCCATGTTAAAAGCATAAAACGGCAGAATACATATGCTAACAAATATGACTACATTCAAGCCACCAAAATACTCATGTTTCCGGATCTACAACGTTAACGACACAAAAGTCATTGATTGAATCTGGACTTGATCAAAATTAATCTTTCAACCTGAATCAAATAAACATCGTACTAAAACGGGAAATCAAAATAAAAAAAATCGTGCTAGACGACGAAATCACAAAAACAAACGAAAGAAAACTGAAAATATTTGAAAATCACTTATTTAATTAAAAGGAAAAAAAAAACAACCTGGACCAATGAAAACTGTAATTTTTATGTAGGACTAATAAGATAATTTGTTATAAATAGGAATAGTAGAAGATTAAGAGTGTGCTAACCTTTTTTTAGTGGAGGAGTGTGATAGCTGTAATCTTAAATATATCGGTCCAAAAATAATTATAAAAAATAAACAATTGCCGTTATGTAAATTTTTTATTTGCTTAAATGATACTTAATTTATTGTACCAAAAAAATGATACTTAATTTATTGTACCAAAAAAATAAAAAAATAAATGATACTGATTTTTTTTACAAGTTATACTTAATTTGAATGGATGACAAAAAAGCATAAGATAAATAATGAATTATATACTTCTATAAGGAAGGTGAAACTCATTCTCAAATTAATCAATTACCTCCTATATCTATGGATGTTTGAACTTTGAATCACCAAGTTAATTTGTACAATATTTTTTTGTTTACATCCATTTTCAAACGCCACTTTAACAGATGCGTTGTGTACATACTTCATCACTTGCTATTTGTGTTACTACTTAGTTTGTTGGTAAGTAGTAAAGCGTTCAACATCCATGGGATCACTTCCCTATGATCTATGAATAATTCTGTTGTTAAGATCTTTGCCTTTTCGTTCGTAGCCAAAGATAATAAGGATAAGGACTATTGCAGTGGGTTCAATAAATAGTTAATTGAAATCGTATTGTGCTCTTGGTAATTAACATGAAATTTTAATTAATACTCCCTCCGTTTTATTTTAAATGACCTAATTTAAAAATGTGTATCATTCACATAAAATGTTTTGACCATATTTTTCTACGAATATATAAATACAAAACATAACATATATAAAATGTTGTTGGATTCGTCTCGAAGAATATTTTCAAAATATCAAATTTCCATAATTTTTCTAATAGATTATTAAAGATATTTAAGTTTAAAATTGTACATTAACATACGTGACAAAGTCAACTAGATCATATAATATGGGTCAGATGGAGTATTAGAATTAGAAAGACACGGATGGAATTGCCTTTAACACCAAATAATCTAGTTCCAACCTACGAGTATTCCTTCAACTCTTTGTAAAACCATTCAATTCATTGATTGAAAATACAACAGCTAGCAACCACTACTTTTAATCAAGCATAGCATATATTTTGCTTATCTATAAGGAATCACTCCATAAAAGAAAGTTAATAAAAAATGAAGAAGATGGAATTGATTCCTTCTCCAGCATGAATTGAATAATCTTTTTTTTTTGTTCCAAGCCATGCAAGAATATGATTCCCTCCCTTCCATTCATATGCATCATCACCAATTCACTATCATTATTTAGTGCTCTAATCTCTCCGTCCAAATCACTTCCTCACAAACAAAACCTTTTTTTTTCTTCTTGTTTATTTCTTGATTTCACATATGTTCAAATCCTTGATATCCTTCTATGTTAATATTAGGTCATGTGGGTTTCAAGACATTTAGGAACTGTTATTGACTTTGGCTCCCAAATGCGTGCAATGACGCTCAAAGATCGGCCACAACTATGTGGAGCAACATCCTTGGGGATGGGTGGATTCGGTAAAACATCGAGGAGGTACATTTCTAGACATTTGTTCTTCTGTTTTCACTTGGTAAATGTCAGTTTTCACCTATTACACTAAACATCTATGCTGCTATGGAATTTCATGGATTCGACGTCCAACATCCTCCTTGTTGATAGAAACTTTAATGTAAAATTGCTCATTGAATTTAATCTTTATGATTAATTAATGTTCCGCATGGTGGTTATACTATTTGAATTGTTCATGTATGTGGTATGACTTTTTTCACTTATGAATAGGTATGTGATTTCGGACTATCTCCTCAAAGGAAGTATAATAATTCGTACCTTACTCCTAGAACAGACTTTGTTGGAACAGTAAGCTATCATAATTTTTATTCTTATTAATCAATTCATTCTTTATATCCTCCTGATTGAATGTTCATGTTATTACATATGAGACAACAATATATCTACAAATATTAATTATGACACTTACCATAATATATTTTTCAGTCTCAGGGCATGGCTATTGAATTATTGCTGAGTAAAGAGTATGATGAAAAGTAAGCTTGTTAATCCTTATATTTATTATTATATTACTACAAAATGAATGAATGATTAACACATTGTCAGATTCATTTTATAGGTGTGATGTTTTTAGCTATGGGGTCATCTTATGAGAGCTCTTTACCAAGCAGGAACCCTAGAAAGGAGTGAATCCATACCGAGTTATTTATCATGTTGGTGAGGAGGATGGCCGTCTCGACATTCCAAACAATATGGACCCTAACATTGCTAATATTATTAGACAATGTTGGAAGAAGCAAGTGTAATCACTTTGGTGAAGAACATTTTAATATTTATATATTTAATATGTAGATGAAAAAAGGAACTTTGACACATGAAGCTTCCCATTATCTCCTTCAGTTTGTATTGCATACCTGAGTTTGAAGAGGAAATGAAAATTAATCCTGCCATTATGTTAGCTATGTTTGATTTTATTTGTTTTCCTATTCAATTTTAAATTACCATCTCATCCATGCGAATTGTGAAATGAATATTAGAATATGTCTATATTCATTGTTTGACTTGTAAATATTGATTAGACATTCATTAGTATTCATTAGCCATGAATCACAATTCATGAGAATTTATTTAATTTCCTAAATAGGTTTGTAAACAATTGTATATATTTTCACAAATGATATCAATACAATCAGGGAATTATATTCTTATATGGTATTGTCATACTCCAATTTTTGACTTAAGATGTCATTGACACGTGTCGTTGGGCCCTACATTCATACGCCGTCTGACCCTGATCGATCTCTGTTTTTTAGTGAAAATTCGGCAGAGAAGTATTTTAAAATACCTCATGATTGATCCCGAGTCGGGCCCTTTTCTCTCTTTATCTTTTTTATTTTTATTTCCATCTTTTTATCCCTTTTTAATCATTTACTTTTAATCTTTAATTCTTTATTTAATTACCATTTTTTTTAAGATAAAAGTCCAAAAGGTAGTCTGCATAGTTTTTTTATTTATTTCTTTTTTCGTTTTCATTTTTAATTATTATTATTTGATAAAATCCAAATTCGTCCATATCCAAAAATCAATCCTAATCCAAAAAAACAGCTTCACCTCATCTGCAGGAACACAGCTACTTTCCTCCCCTCCAAGCCACATTCTTTGTTACTCTTTAACAAACCCTAAATCAAAACCCTCACACTATAAAACCAAGCCTGCACAGCCAAGAAGAGGGGGGACGGCAGCCAAACACACACAAAGCCGCAACAACAATTTCACACACAATTTTACCCAACAACACAATTTTCACAGACACAAAATTTTTCAAAAAACCTAGCCACCACACAATAATACAGTTTTGAACCCCAGTTGCCGTAATTTTGCATGATAGTTCTGAACATCATTTTCAATTGAATTCCAAGTTTCGGTTTTTTCCTCTTTTATACCTCGTGCTTCCATATATTATTATAAGCTTTAGATCCTTTGTTTTATGTAAATTCATTATGTATTCAGCCGTTACTATTCCTATTAATTTTGCTTGTAGCTGTCACGTAATGGTTCAAATCCATTGTCCTTTTGTGACTTAGTTTCATATTGTTCTTTAATTTCCATCGCTAGTGTTAGTTATTTGATTCCAATCATATTGCTGCTACATATACATTTCTATTCCAATACAATTTGCTGCACCACTCGGTTTCAATTATAATTAACAATTGCCTGCTGCTTGTTGCTGCCCTTTTTTTATTATTTATTTTCCCTGTTGTGGTGCTTCCGATGTGCCTCTGTGGTTAGTCTAGTCCATTCGTTGATTTGCTACTGCCGTTACCGCTCTCTTTTCATTTAAACAGGTGTTTTCTGTGGCTGTTCTATTCCATTCCAATTGCAAGGCCGCTCTCCAAAGATAAAGAGATTTCATTACAAAGAGAACTGGTGGCTCCTTTTGCATTTCTTTTTTTATTTTCTTTCATGCATTTCAATTCCTTTTTGCACTTTAGTTTTTTTCCTTTTTGCATTCTTTTTATTTCCTTGTTAGTTTAGGTTATCATTCTGCATTTTATTTATTTATTTTTCCAATTATTTTATTGCACACGATTTAGAATGTAAAAAATAGGCCTTAATGTAATTTACTTCATTGTAGACCCTAGAATGTATAATAGGCTTTTATGTAATAGTTTTAGGTGCATGTGTGCATGTGTGGGTGTATGCTCTATTTTCGCGCTTTCTAGCTTAGGTTAATGGTCTTTGTGGTGATCCAACGTCACCACAAAGTACCTACGCTTTTATTTTCTTGTTCTGATAGCTTAATTTAGTTCTTATTATTCAAAAACAAAAAACATGCAAATAACCACAAAAAATCACAAAAACTCTTTCACAATAAACCTTGATTCCCAAAGTCAAGTGATCCTTTTATTTTTATTCTTTCATAAATCAAACATTGCAATCTACATTAATCATATTTCAAGTCATTTTTCTTTTAACATAAAAAACACAAACAAATTTATCTTGCCACTTGGCTTTTCATTTTAAAACATTTTTCAAAACTAATAAAAAACACACAACAAATCAAACGTCAATTTTTACCCGAACTACGAGGTTTTGATCCCTCACGGGTACGTAGGCAAAGGACACTCGTCCTTCCAAATCAATAAAAAATGTAGATAAGTAGGTCTCTTTCTTCCTTTACCACTTTAATTCCTTTTTTCAAAATAAGCAAGTTATAGCACAAAACGTTTAATAAAACCAAGAGGTTCCCGTAGAGTACTACGAACATGAAGGGTGCTAACACCTTCCCTTTATGTAACTAACCCCCGAACCTTAAATCTTTTCAAAGGGGTGTTTCGAACTTTTTTCCCCTTTTTCTCTCAAAATTAAATGTTCAGTCGTGAAATAAAATAGTGAGTCTATGCTAATAAAATAGCTTGACCTCCGAAAAATGACGCGACAGGTATCAACTTTCTTTTTTATCCAGTAACCCTAAAATCATCAAAACCGCCGCCCCCCCTTCCTCACTTCTACAATGGCTGAACCTAATTTCCTAAAAAATAATGTTGATGACACTTCATCAGCAACCAGCCAATCTACTACGGCGGTGAAAACCACCATCCATTCCGCTTTCACCATTAACAATGTCAAAACCATCATTCTGGTGACATTGGACAATGATTCCAACCTTTATCTCTCTTGGTCTGCACTTTTTTTGGTGCAAGCACATGTCCACAACCTGCTCGATCATATCATTCCTCCATCTGATGAAAAAGCCATCCGCGCGACAGCCGATCTCAAAGCTAATGATTCTGACCTTTGGAATCGTCATGACGCTGTTGTGTTGCAATGGATGTATGCAACCGTCACACAAGACATCCTCAACTCTATCCTTGTGATTAACGATACTGCTGAAGCATGTTGGAATCGCATTGTTGCCATGTTCAATGACAACGAACGCTCAAGGGATGTGCAACTTGAAAACCAGTTTAGCAACACCAATCTTAAGGATTTTCCTTCCACCAAGGCTTACTGTAATCGCCTCAAACATCTCTGTAATCAACTTGCAAATGTCGATTCTCTGGTTTCCAATACCCGCTTGGTATTGAAAATGATTTCTGGACTCACCGACACTTATGCCGGATTTGTGATCTACATCCAGCAACATGACCCTTTACCAACCTTTGCTGCTGCCAAATCCAGATTAGAGCTCGAAGAATCGACTATTCTTCAACGTGTTGCTCATGATTCTTCCTCTTCAACACCAGCGGCACTTGTGGCTAACACCACCACACCACTAACTGATGTCTCTCCTACGTCCTATTCCATGAGCAATGGGAAGAACCACAACAATTCTCGCAGTCGTGGAAAGAAAAACAACCGCAACAACAACGGTGACTGAAATAATGGAAGAGGTGGTCGTTCTGGTGGTCGTGGACATCAAGCACCATGGCACCAACAATGGACACCATGGCAACAGTGGGCAGCTCAATGGAACATGCCACCATGTCCTTACCCCACTTACAATTGGAACCGGTCTAACAATACTATCCCACAAGGAGGAATTCTTGGTACAAACGATTTTCAGATTATGTTTCTTCAATTGGCTTCTCTCAAAGCAATTGTGATCACTCTCTCTTTATCTACAAGAAAGGCACTCATATAGCTTACCTCCTCTTATATGTGGATGATATTATTCTCACTACTTCTTCCGATAATTTGAGAAAATCTATCATTTCATTACTAAGTTCATAATTTGCTATGAAAGATTTGGGACCCCTACACTTCTTCTTGGGTATTGCAGTCACTCGCCTCTCCCAAGGTCTATTTCTCTCACAAACGAAGTACGCAGAAGAAATTCTTGTATGTGCTGGCATGTCATCTTGCAAACCCTGCCTCACACCGGTTGATACAAAACCGAAACTAAGTGCAACTGATAGCTCTCCATTTGAAGATCCAACTCTCTATCGAAGCCTTGCAGGTGCACTTCAGTATCTCACTTTCACTCGACTAGACATTTCTTATGTAGTACAACAAATATGTCTCTTTATGCACAATCCCATGGAAGCTCACATGCACGCTCTCAGACGTATTTTACGCTACATTCGAGGCACCATCCAGCATGGTTTACATCTTTATCCATCATCTACTTCCTGCTTAATTTCTTATACAGATGCTGATTGGGGAGGGTGCCCCGACACTAGACGTTTCACCTCTGGTTATTGTGTGTTTCTTGGGGATAACCTACTCTCATGGTTGTCCAAGAGGCAACCCACGTTATCTCGCTCTAATGTTGAAGCCGAATACCGTGGAGTTGCAAATGTGGTTGCTGAATCATGTTGTTTACGCAATCTACTTCTTGAGTTACATTGTCCTATTCACAAAGCCACCATGGTTTACTATGACAATGTAAGTGTTATATATCTTTCAGGTAACCCAGTTCAACACCAACGAACGAAACATATTGAGATGGACATCCATTTTGTTCGTGAAAAGGTAGCTCGAGGTCATGTTCACGTTCTTCACGTTCCCTCAAGATATCAAATTGCAAATATCTTTACCAAGGGTCTTCCCTTAATTCTTTTTCAAGATTTTAGAGACAGCCTCAACGTTCATCAACCTCCCGCTTCAACTGCGGGGGAGTATTAGAATATGCCTATATTCATTGTTTGACTTGTAAATATTGATTAGCCATTCATTAGCCATGAATCACAATTCATGAGAATTTATTTAATTTCCTAAATAGGTTTGTAAACAGTTATATATATTTTCACAAATGATATCAATACAATCAGGGAATTATATTCTTATAATGAAGACACCCTTTGCCTCTTTATGTTTCATTTGCTCTGCATTTGGAATTTGAGCATAAAATTTAAAGGTAACATGATATGTAGTTGACTAGTTGCAGTTAAGTATGGAAAATGACACATTTTCTTCAAAACGTAAGAATGATGTGAATGTTGTCCTTTTATGCTCCATACAGTCTTAGAGAAATATCATTAACACAATCTCCTATTCACACATCTCATCTCATCACACTTTCTATTATTGAATAAAGTTCATATATGTGTATGTATAGGGTTTAGGGTTTGAGATTTAAGGTTTAGAAGAAAAATCTGATCCAAACGTGTTGTGATAAAATAGAAGAAAAAATCTTGACAAAAAAATATATAAGGAAAAATTAACATTGTTTAGTGATAGTATACTAAAGAGTAAATGTAAATGATTTTTTTTTTTGTATAAAAGAGGGCCTGAGGCCCAAAAGTAAGAGAACAAAAAAAACTAAATTACACGCAGATTCTAGGCATGCAAGCCCCAGAAATATCATCATAAATGAGTCTTTGAAGTTCACTAGGCGGAGACTCCAAAATGACCAAATTCCAAGAATCTAAGGATAGGCTAAAATTTGCCAGCTAGTCAGCACATCTGTTGCCTTCCCGCCAAGTGTGAATAGCCTGAGTATGCCAATCTCGCTAAAGGATCTCCTGAATACGTCGAACTAGAGAAGGGATGGTTCCATTGATCTTGCAATTGTTAGTAAGCATATCAATAAGCACTTTTGAGTCACTCTCAACAATCACGTGAGATAAACCCTCACTCCAAGCCATATCAAGCCCCAAATAAAGACCACACATC
>Ga0315915_1006340_pt1 | contig 14470 bp, 7 predicted proteins | sample MpolbnodulesMG_FD_207738 | JGI IMG/M metagenome (GOLD analysis project Ga0315915, IMG submission 207738) | Medicago polymorpha root nodule microbial communities from Los Angeles, California, United States - branched nodules | ecosystem: Host-associated > Plants > Roots > Nodule | place: USA... | reverse complement strand
AAGCAATGAGTATTTTTCTTTTATTTTTAATAGTAAAATTGATAAATGAAAAGTGTTGATTTATAATTTATGAAAGAATAAGAGGCTTATTTAATGGCAATGGTAGCTTGACATATTTCATACCGTAATTCAAGTTGCAGTATAATTCAAACATAAAAACCAATGACCAATCTTGATATACTTAGACCTGCAGCTGAAGCGGGTAATATAGAAGATCTCTATGCTGTAATTGAAAATCACCCAACTATTTTGACGGATATAGATTCAAAACAATTTGCTGAAACTCCTTTGCATATCGCCGCAATGAAGGGGCATCTCCCTTTTGCCATGGAGGTTATGAATTTAAAGCCTTCCTTAGCTTTCAAGCTAAATAAGCAAGGATTCAGCCCAATCCATCTTGCCATGCAAGAGAAACGAAAGACAATGGTGTTGTGTTTTGTTGACATGAACAAGGATCTTGTCAAAGTTAAAGGGAAGGAAGGCTTGACTCCTCTTCATTATGCAAGCCAAATTGGAGAGATTGACCTTTTAGCTTACTTTCTGAAGGCATGTCCTGAATCTATTGAAAACTTGACTGTGAGGTGCGAAACTGCACTCCATATTGCTATTAATAATGCACAGTTCGACGCCCTAAAAGTACTAGTTGGCTGGCTCGAAAGAAACTACAGGACAGGTGCTATAGAGCTGGAAAATAAAATACTGAACCAGAAGGATGAGGCAGGCAACACTGTTTTGCACATTTCAGCTTCAAGAAGTGATCAACATGAGGTAATCATTTTTTTATTGGAAGAATTCAAATGAATACTTTTAAAGCAGGTTGGTGATTTGGAACTAGTACATTCTTCTGAATATTTTAGTATTGTTCATTGATTATTTATCGGTATGACAGGCAGTTCGATTGTTGGTAAACACTAAAATGAATTTGATGACGAAGAACTTTATGGAAAACACAGCATTAGACATAGCAACTATGGAGAGCAAGAAAATATTATGTCGTGCTGGGGCAAAACCTGGTACCAAAGTCACCGATGCTCCCACACTTGCACATAAACTAAGTTCAAAGACCACTATAATGGATAAAGTGTTAAATTGTGTGCATCGTGGAATAGAAAATATAACAGATGAGCAACGTAACTCTTTGTTGATAGTTGCAACCCTTGTTGCGACTGCCATCTATCAATCAGTATTAAGTCCCCCGGGTGGAGTTTATCAGGTTAATGCTAGTGACAAAAATTTGAACATCACTTCCTCCAATTCTACTATTTCTACCCTAGGAAATGCTGGAAAATCGATCTTGTCAAAAGTTCATTTCCTTTTCTTTTCATATGGGAATATGTTTTCCTTTTTGACATCAACTATATCGATACTTTTTTTGACTCCAACGGGGAAAGTAGGCAGTCCAATGTATATTCCAGTGATTTGGTTTGCCATTAGTTATCTATGTTCTATGCGATTGATATCCCCTACACATTTCAATACCGTGTTTGTTGAGATATTTTATACTTCAATTATATTTTTCAGTACCATTTTCTTTTATATTATGGCGTACTTAGAATTCCAGCATTGGATACATGCTAAGAAACTAAGGAGATCAGGGTTAAGGCATCACAATATAGGAGAAACAACAACCATGGTTGTGGTAAAGGACCTAGAAAATATGGATTCACAAATTTAAACAGCATGGAATGTTGCAAATTTCAATTTTCTGTCATTATTGGCATCATTGTATTAAGGCTAGGTGGTGGATGGTAGGGGGTTTTCCTTCTTTGTTGTCGTGACCGGAGCCTTATCTAGCTCGGTGGGGTTGGGTTCTGTTGGTTGTTGTTAACCTCTTCGGGTGTTTTCTGTGTATTTGGTGGCTGGAATGTTCCTGCCTTTTCTGTTGTTTAGTTGTAATAAAGTTAAGATGTTTAATTTTTTTTAATCATATATTTTATCTAATGTATGCATGTGTATTAACTGTTTTTTTGAGAGGATGTGTATTAACTCAATTTGAAATGGATTAATGATACAATAAATTGCAATCTTCGAGCCAGTGCTAAACTCCAAATTTTACTCACCAAATAGTTATTATTTTCTTGATCCCTTTCAAATGTAAACAGAGATCTATTTATACCCAAAATATAAAAACAAAATTTCATATTATTACTAAATTATAACAAACTAAGATAATAACTGAATTCCTATTATTATTAATTAGATCATAACAACTGTTGTTATGCATATTGTTACTAGATAGTAACATAACCCTTCGCTTTAGGATCTGCTATCCAACGTTGCTCCCTCTTGGTTAATGCTATCAATTAACATATTGTCCATTTTAATAAATAAGTAATTGTTCTTTAGAAGAAAATCGATTGCTCAACTTGATGTGTGATGGACTTTTGCAAAAACTACATTAGAAACATTGTTTCTGTATTGATGAGTCAAATAAATGTTTATGTATTGATAAATTTATTTATGATTTACAATTTAAAGGTATTATGGCGCAGTTTTAACACATCAAAAGTAAATATTTAGAGTGATTCTATATATAAGAACTCGTGCAATATCAATGTATTTCAATAACTAATATCTTTTAGGTAGACATTAAGGTTTGTTTGGGTAGCACATAAAGTGATCAAAACATTAAATGGAAAATACACTAACAAAGACGTATTGTTGCTGGAATTGGATTTCATTATCTATACATCTAATATATCATCTTAATCGATTATACACTTTCGTTATTTTAATTATACCTTCACTTGTCCTCCATGATATGTTTCCACATGTCTTGCAAATGATGAGAGACTTTTTTTGACCTATTAAATCTCAATGTCTCTCTCAGTTAATCGATACAATAACAATAAGCTCCAAGAGTGGGTTGTGATTGCAAATCTAACTATATGTCTAGCAACTAACATCTACAGATCAAATTATTCAACTTTTTAAATCAAAAGTTCAATTTTGAAGTTTCACATCTGAAAAACATTAAGAACATATACAACTTCATTGATATACAACATCTAAAAAGCATTTCAAATTCAGCATATAATTGGCTTTGTTCTCTCCCCTTAAGACTTCACACACGTCATGATCACAAGGATATTGATATTTGTGTCCCTGGTTGAGAAGCAGATGCTAAGCGAAGAGACCGACTTTAAGAGACCTTGATCCGCAAAATACTAGAGTAAGTTAATAGCACGATCTATTTGCATGTAATCAAAAAATCACTTATGTTGTGTAAATATATATGTCATTTGAAATTTGGTAGGATCTTAGGATCCATATTACAATCGCACGATTTGAAATCATGTTAACCTTCCCCGATCTTGCTTAGGATCTAGACTCTTGCTACCTTGACTTGTACGATATCATGAGAGAAGAATTTAAGAGAAATTCTGTAACCACAAATGAAAGTGTGCGACAATTCCCTTGAATCATTTACTGAAGCATATCGGATGTATTTATACAAGTGTGTAGTTTCCCTATAACTATAAGCTAAGCTATACACATGAAGCAATGTTACTTACATAGCAAGAAACTGCTTTTCTAACTACCCCTACATTTGACCAATACCAGTCTTTGATTTTATGCTCACCTTGTGCACCTTGCCACCATTCCCTCAACCACATCAATATCTTTGAGAATACAATTCATCAATTCTATTCAATGAATGTACGCGGCTACGATAAAATTGCACAAACTTTAAACATCTCACTTTTGCCATGATTATATATTATTAAAGAAGATCAGGAATCCATGATTATCTATGTAAGTTTTTTAAATGAAATTAAATGCAGAAATGTTAATAACCTTCTTGTATATCGATTTCAATGGAAAGTGGAGCCCAATTGAGCAATTTTGCAAATGCTCCTCTGGATTCTTGGTCCATTCATTCTTTTCTTTGCATTCAGTATCTTTGATTTCACTCTGGACATCTACAGTAAATGAGCATCTTAAGAGTTTTTTTGACCAAAGATATATTTAGAGTTGATCTCAATAAGGATTGTACTAGGTCACCTTGGATGAATTAAGAACTCATTGTGCGTTGATCTCTCTATGCCTATTATTTACTGTGTCTTATTATTTATTTTTTGGTTACAAAGGAAAGAAGAAAAAAAGCCAAGGTCTCACAAACCGAGTATCATTAGCATCAACGATTAAAAGGGGACCTAAATCCGTAGGGGGTTTCTACAAACTGTCAAGTCGACATTGTTTCTAGCACCCGTCTTCGCAAACCAGTCCGCACAAGAATTACCTTCACGGTAGATGTGAGATATATACACTTGCCAATTTACTGTGTCTTATTATTACCATTTACTACGCACTAGTAATTTCTTTCATTAAGACATCAACTCCGTTTTAATGTATTAAACTTGATTTTTTAATACTTTCAATCGATGAATAAAAAGTTTTCTTATCATTGTTGTATTATTTGTGCACCTAAATTTGTCATCATCAAACACTATTATTGTTATCTTGGGTTTTTCCCCTGGTGTATCATTAAGGCTATATAAAACAAATAGTAAAAGTTTTGGTAGAAAAATATAATGAGCTCTTGTAACCATCAAGAGCTTTATGTGATATCACAACTAAGTTCGAATGATCCATTGAGTGAATTAAGGAGACAAATATGATACATTGATATAGACATTCAATAACTATTCTAATATAAGGAAGGATATATTGCAAATTTTTGTACGTTACAGTATAAAATAATCAAACTATTTATTTATTTATTTCATGCTAAAAGTAAGACTAAAATTCTTAAGTTGATTTATACATTAATATTTAATTATACGATACTTTTAAATTTAATATTTTAAAATACATAATAATTAGTAAGGATTTCTTACAAGTAAACTTAACACAAAATTTTCTATATTATAAAGTGATCAAATAATTTTCTATCTGTTACATTGGAAGGAGGAGAATCATGACCAAAACTATCATGTTAGTTTATATAATGATCCTATTTATTTTTCCATTTCATATTGTATCAGAATTTGTTTGTAAGTTTTTTATCATCTTTTTCAATAACAAAATTCTTTTCCATTTTATTTTAAAAAATCCATATATACAATATTTCATTTCATTTTATTAACATTCCTTTTTTCATAATTTACATCACAGCTTTTCATATTTGTAAATTTGACATAAACTGTCCATGGCAAAGTTGTTCTCCCGGAAATATTCCGGCATGCATTTTTGGAGTGTGCTACTGCGTTCAGAGTTAAGTTCTCCGTCATAACATTTTTATTCTTATGACTTTTCTCATGCTTTGATGTATATTTCTTCTATCTTTCAATTTTTATTGCATTAGAAATGGATTACTTGTATTATGCAAGCGTTATCACCTTCAATGGCTAGTGATTATATATAGATATATTAAAGGATAAGTAAGATCTAGGTGGTTAATACATATGGACGGATCCAAACAGTTAGTAAAAGTGGGGCTAAAATTTTGAAGAAACAGCAATTTTTTCTATCATATGCAAATTTGCACATGTTAAGAAATTTAAAATGGTAAGTTTGTCTTGTAACTTGTGTATTTTATATTAAATATATATTGAGAAAAAACTCATGTCTCACATATGATAGATAAGACTCTTGATAAGAGTTTATATAGAGAAGGCAATCCTCACCTTACAAAACCGGTTCATAACGTGAGGATTGTCTCCTCTATATAAACTCTTACCAAGAGTCCTGATGTGGGACATGGGGGTTTTCCCAATAATATACAACTTTTTAATAAACAATTGGTGTTTTTCAATAAAAAGTTACTTCATTTGCGCATACGGCTCATCCATATCAAGCACATCAATATCATGCTTATTGCAAATTTTAATAACTTTAGATATAAGTTCTTCTCATTCTTCATTCCTCGTTTTTTATAATTATTTTTTGGTATCATTAACAAGTGACAAGACATTCAAAAGATCTTATTTTTAACATGTGTTTTATTTGTTAAAAAAAAAAGGAAAATTTTATGTGGAGCTTTAGCTCCACATAGCTCTCAAATGCATCCGCCCTTGTTAATACATCATTTAAGAAGCTTAAAACTGAGGTTTAAACCATAGAAACGTTATTGAATAAGCGATAAAGATATATAACCCAGTGTGGTGTTGCACTTCCAATGCGATATAAATCATGTCTTTTTAATCGTTATTTTCTCGAGTTAGTTTAACACCAAATATATGTGAAATAGTGCATGTTGATCATTCCATATATTGTCGTTTACTATATCATGTGATTTAATTTATACATCTATTATTTTTTATTCAAATATGTACGTTAATTTGTTGGAATGACTAGGTTCATCTACTTATACCTTATACCTTGATGTAAGATGCCTCTGAAAAAATTATAAATTCAAATAGATACAATTACGATCCTAAATTGCAAGATGAACAAATCAACATTTTTAGTTACAAAGACCATAGGCATGTGATTACCTTAATATTTAATAACAATTGTTCCTCCTTCAATTTGATTGTGTGTGTATGGAAAGAGAGATACGAGTTTCTATTATACTCTACAAAATTTTGTGTGAAGTCACAGTGTATGCAACAACATTGTAAAGTGGCTAGGAATAGGGTGTTTTTCTTATGTGAAGCATATGAGCTCGCATATCAGTCATACATCATTCCAATAAAAAAATGTTTATCAATAATAATTCCAACAAACAGAATATGATGAAATCATATAAATGATATTAAAAATATATTTCAATATTTTGACATCTATGTAGTACAAAATAATAAAAACTAGTAATGCTAGTTTACATTAAAAAAATCCAATAATCTCTCACTTGAACAAGATAAGTAAAATAAAACTATACCCCAAATTAATTACACAATATGTAATCTCACTAAAGAAGTCATTAATTGATTAAAATGAGTGTCATAGTGATATATGTCAAACAGAAGGTTTTTCATTCATATTTTTCTTTGTGTAACTTACAGAGTATATAGATATTACAGGAGGAATTTCAGGACATGTCAACCTATACAACTAGAAATCAGGGATTATACAACTAATTATAATAAATACTAGTGATTCTAATGATTCAGCTAATAATTACATTTAATATTGGTGATTCTAGTGACTCACGCCAACAATATAGAAATCATTCTGATAGAGATATTGATATCATATATACCATATACTTATATCTTAGTGACCCAAAAATAATATGAGATGTGAAATATGAAAAAGGTGGATTCTAGGAAATTATTAACCATGAAATTCCTTAATTAAAATTAACCTAACATCCGATTAAGATGTTTACCAAGATTTAAGAATATACACAAGCGCACACAAAAAAAAATATGAGATCAAAATTTCTAATGATGGTGCACCAAATATAATATAATAATCATAATGTCATATGTCAAAACGAGATTGATAGAAATAGTAGCAAGTGATTTATTTGAAAACCTCAAAATATAGTAACAAACATAATGTTACTACAGATGAGAATATATAATCTCCCACTAACTCAAGGTATCAAAGATCTTAGAAAACTTATGAGTTATATGATCTTCTCCCACATAAATAGAGAAGAATAAATGATCAACTATATTCTTTATCACAGAATGATCATGTCAACTATCTCACTCATTATTTGTATGTTATATTCTTGTACTCATGTACGAATTCAGGTTATTTTCCTCATGCTCATTAAAATTAATTGATGGAGCTTCGCATTTGAGATCAAAGTATTGGCTTATACACAACTTTATTTTTCATTTTTTTAGTATCTTTTGTTTAATTGTATTGTTTATTGGGATATTTGTACAACAGTAATAGAGTGATGATATTGGAGTGGTCAAGATCTTTTTATTCTTATTTGTTTAATTCTTGAGTTTGCAAACTTCTGAGTTATGGCATTATGTTTTAGAAATGTGAAAAGACAATGTGTATCAAATTTTGAGTTGTGACATTATGTTTTGGAAATGTGAAAAGTCAACGTGTATCAAATTTTAATTTATATGTTTTTAAAACCCTGTGTTTTTATTCGACCAAAAAAAAAACTTGAACATTTCCCTTATTTAATTAATACACATACTTTTGTTACAGGTGAAACATGATAATTTATGGTAGAAGATACCATGAAAGAATTGATTAGAGATTTTATTTCCTTATAATAGCACATGATAAACGAACTTCATAGTAAAATATTTTATATTTTATGCACTTTTAAGCCGTGTGACCTTTGTTGAAAGGGTCTTGTTAACGAGTGCCTCAAAACACTCTTTAAGCATTCTAAATTAAGTAATTATTTTTTAAAAATGTTAAAATTTTCAATTTTCAAAACACTTTATTACAGAAATTTTCATTAAAAGTTATCATTTAAAGTTCTAAACTAGTGCCCTGGGACACCAGTTAACATTTTCCTTATATAAAGTATCGTGTATGCATGTTAGTGAAAACAAAACACACCAAAATGATATTTATGAAGTAAAAATAAGAGTCACGAGTTTGAATTGTGACCTTTCGAGATTTTGGTCACTTGTCAAACTTGAGAAGATGTTTAGATCTAATGATCTAAAGTATGTATCAAAATGAGTTGATACTAGAAGAGATTGGATGATTGTGCTTGTGTTTGAACTTTAAAATAAAGAAGATAAAAGATAGAGAAGATGACACAATTAAGTTATCCTATATGGGCTAGTCTAGTCTCAAAACTTGTGAGATAATGGTGCCTGAGATACCCTCTTAGATGCTGTAAACTTTATCTTCTTTTCTGGTCTATCTAACCTTACAAGTTTGGAAAGCCTCTTCGGATTTTATTCACCACATAATCTACCTTTTAGACCATAAAAAGGATTAGTGAAGCTTCTTGTAACTGATTACACAATTGTTTATGATCTTGGTCTAACAATGATCAACTTAATCTGACAATGACCTTTCTCTCAAAGTTTGATCGGATCACAGTGAAGTGAATATGTACTTTTCAAATACACTTAAAGATATATCAAAGATATTGTGGAGGACTGAGTATATTTGTGATTGTTATCTAAAGTTTGAGAAAGAATCTCAAGTTTGAAGATGTTTTTGATCTTTTTAATGCAATCTTGATTTTTTTTGCATTCGATCATTTTGGGATCTGATTCTGATGCAGAATGAAAATTTTTGGGTATGAGAGAGATTTTTCTCTTTATTTGAATGATGATTCCCGTTATAAAGCTTCAATTGTTTGGAGAAAGCAATATTAATGTTATTTATTCGACTTCTAATTACAAAATTTATGTATTTTTATGTCATTTAGACGCACAATTTTGAATTATGAAAGGGATGGAAATACGAGTTAATGGCTGGTAAGATCAATATTAATTTGGTCAATAATCCAAATACGAACAATTAACATGTTTAGCATGTGAATGGAATGTTTCCATTAACTATATCATTTATGACCTTAAATTTTTGGTCATCAAGAGAGAAAATAATACAAACAATTTTGAATTCTAAATGAAGGGAAAGATGAGTTAGTTAATGGCAATTAAGATCAATACTAATTTCGTCAATCATCCAATTATGAATAATTAGAATGTTTAGAATATGGAAGGGATGTTTCTATTAAATGTATAATTTATTCCTTTTAAATTTTTGGCCATCAAAAGGGAAATTCATTTGAACAATTTTTAATTCTGAATGGGAGGGAAAGATGAGTTAATGGTAGTTAAGATCAATATTAATTTGGTCAATCATCCAATTATTAGCCGTTAAAATGTTTAGCATATGATAGAAATGTTTCCATTAAATGTATCCTAGTTGGCCTTAAATTTGTGGCACTCAAGAGGGAAATTCACTTGAATGATACTCTCTTCGTCCCTTAATGTAGACACTCATTGTCTTTTTCACATTTCTTAAGAAAAGTTGTCAGTGTTATTAATGTGTCTGTTTTATGTGTTAATATTACGAAATTGTCTTTTGTTTATATGTGTATTAAATTTGACTTTTCATATTTCAAGACAAAATAGTAGTATTAATTAGGGGTATGTTTAGGAAAAATAATAATAAATGCATCTAGTAATTTGAAAAGGGGATTATATTTAGGGACAAAAATAAAATCAAATGGGTGCTTAGATATAGGGACGGAGGGAGTATTATGGTAGGGAAAATCGATTTAATGACAATTAAGATCGATATTAATTTGGTCAATCATTCAATTATGAGTCAATAGAGTGAATGACATATGTAAGGAATAATTGCATAAAAGAACGACAATGTGGAAGTGAATATGCGAACTTAAATGCAATATAGTGGGAAAGAATTTTGAATTTGAAAATAAATGTATATGAGTGTTATAGGAAGTTTTTAGAGGAAATTTGTTCCTATACAAATAGATCATCAACCATGACTTTGACATTGTGGATTTATGACATTGAAATGATAATTTCAATTGAGATTTCAGATAAAGATACAAATCTTATGTTGTCCAACATCGTTACTGTATTCGTGATTCATGGTCCATGTGGCAACCAAAATCAAAAATCTCCTTGCATGAAGAGTAAGAAAGGCATGAAATACTTTCTAAATAAATATGGTGATCATATTATAATTGATCAAGATGGATAATATCTATTAAAAATTGCAAATGTTTTGAAGATAACATGCATGTTGTGTCATTAATAGGACATTGTTGTTAAAGTACAATGCTTATTAATATAGAATGGTGCAATTAATCACGGACAATCAAATATCTCTTTAAACAAGTGAGCAAATGACATAATCATTGATAACACGCAAAATATACATCTAATTAACTTAAATTTCATTTGTTTTAGAGTCATTTGTCGCGTTTTGCGTGGTGTAGAAGCAAAAACAGAAGAAAAATGTTGAAAAACCACGTGTGACGGGCACCGAAGGGTCCATGATGGCTGTCATGCTCAAGTATTGTGAAAACTGACGAGATAACTGCCATACAAGTAGACGCCCATCAGCTACACAGAATCCAGTTTTTCTATATTACTATGAAAAAAATTTCTGCAATCCAACCGATTGGGGCACTTATTATGCATGACTTTGGGAGTTTTCAGTTGTAAAATTATGCTATAAAAAGGACCAAAACACTCAGTTTATGTATCTTTTAGCTACCGCAATAATAATATAATTTCAGAAACCCTATTTTATGCAATTTTTAAATTCCAGTTCTATAATATATTCTTTTAAAATTCCATTGCCACTGTTAATTCAATTTCAATCGTTAGGGAAACAAGTGAATTTGGTGATACAGATAGCTTAATTATGTTGACAGAATTTAACAATCCTGCTAGTCGTCTGAAAAAAACCTCCTTGAATAGGATTTTAAGATATATTCCTTTGTGTGAAGTCACTGATTAGCTGATTTGGCGCTGGTTAAATGAGATGATGAGTCAGCAAAAGATGATTTGAACTGACAAAAATGACCATTATGCCCTCTTATTCTTCTTCTTCCCTCACATGCCTTCTTTACCCTCTTCACTCCAGATTTATAATCTTCTTCTTCTTTATCCTCTTCACTTATCATCAACTCTAAGGGTCTGTTTGGCAAGGCTAAAAAGGTAGCTTATAGTTTATAGCAGATTGCTTATATTTTCACCACGAGCTTGTATCTTATTTTACGAGATTATAGCTTCTTTTTCAGAGGTTATTCCAAGTAGGATTTAAGCTAATAACTTCTAATTATTGTTTTTTCTTCCACTTTTCCCCTTACTATTTTATCTAAAATTCCTTTTTACCCTTTGTAATTTATTACAATCTTTCAATGGTGAAACAATTTTCAATCCCATTTTTTTCACATGATTTTTTTTTTCATTTAGCAATACAAGTATTTTTTTTTCTTCCACGGTACTTTGTATTGATTGAGTTTTAAGTAATCTCTTATTCCTTAAAGTTAACCCGAACGCAAAATGTTGTCCTAAATTTAACCTAACTTCAATGATTAATTTTACTGTATTACCCCTATTTAATTAACCCTATTTAATTTAATAAAAATGTTATTTTCAAATACTTCTGAAATCTCTTATCTCTTATTTAACCCGAACGCAAAATGTTGCCCTAGATTTAACCTAACTTCAATGATTAATTTTACTGTATTACCCCTATTTAATTAACCCTATTTAATTTAATCAAAATGTTATTTTTAAATACTTCTGAAATAAAAAACAACAGATCACTCCTAAATCTAATCCAATCCTATTTTCGCTCCTATTTTTTTGAAATTAGATCGCTCCTATTTTTTTTTTTAAAAACAGATCGCTCCTATTGATCCAATCCTTACTTAACAAATTATCCTATTTTCCTACCTGATATGATACAATACAATAATTATGTTAATGGATCTCTTTCTTACACTCATTTAACGTCTCAACACTTTAGTCATTGGGTAACATTTTATAAGATAGATAGTTTATTTAAGACATAAATATCTTAAGTATTAATTAATACAAATTTTATTATGCATTAAGAATGTCTTTTTATGTCATTTTACTTACATTCATTAGCTAGTTTAACCGCTGATTTTTTCAAACATTTTAATTAGCTTATCAACTATCAATCATCAACTATCAGCTATCAGTTATAAGCTATCAGCAATCAACTATCAGCTATAAACTATAAGTTAATAGTTATCCGCTATTTTTACCAAAGAGTCCTAAATCTCTTAAACCCATATTGAAAAGAAGAAGAGAGAAATCATGGCTAACATCATCTTATCTCACCACCGCCCCCTCCTCCGATCCCACCACTTCTCTATCATTAAACCTAAAGATTCTATATCATTAATGTTGGCCAAAGCTTCTCTATTATCAAACCCAAAGCTTCTCAAAAACATATCAACGCCAGCCAATTCTATCTCAAATCTAAAGCTTCAAATCTTTTTCCATTGTACTACTTCATTCCCGCCCACTAGACCGACATCGGGAGAACACAATACATAGCTGCAATATTCTCAATTTAGTCTTTTCTGTTGTCGGCGCCGTTGAATATGGGTCCCACACTAGCGAATGGAAATGGTGTTGGGGATTTGAGGAATTGAAACATGATTTTGCTTCCTCTTCCATTCGATTCATTTTCGTTGTTCTTGGTTTTTGCATTCTTTCTTATGTGTTTGGACTTTGGATTTTTCTCAACTGTTTTTTACATAACTCTAAATTCCTTCGATCAAAGTTTGCATTGTTGGATTTGAGTGATTGAAAGAAATTGGTTGTAGAGCGGTTGTGTTGATGTGTTTTGGTTGTAAAGATTGATTGTTCTTGACATATGTGTTTTTTTCAAGGTGAGGTAAGACATTATTGATGTTGTTACACTTTTTCTACAAAGATTTGAAATTGAAACCTTAACCAAAATGAAAGAGAGAATGAGAGAAGACGAGCCAAAGAAGAGGAAGTTTTATTTGAGAAGATGAGTTCGGGGGCATTTTGCCTATTTTGTTTTTGGCTAAAGCCTTAGGGGTATTTTTGCCAGTTCACACCATCTTTTGCTGATTCGTCATCTAATTTAACTAGTCAGCACTGCCAAGTCAGCTAATCAGTGATGTGGTTATAATTAACTCGGTTGAGGGACCAAACTTTAAGTGATTAGTAATTGTAGTAACGTTTTGAAAAAATTAGTAAATTCATGAACCAAACTTTAAATGACCCATATTTGTAGAGATTAAAGGTAAAAATAAGCCTTTAAACTATTCTATTTATGATTACAATTTTATCTATTATATAAATTTTTAATTAAAAAAAATAACTAAATCTTATTATATAGAAACGATTACACTATAATATGAACAATATAAGTAAAATTTATATTTCAAATGGTTTTCCCTAAAAAAAATGGTTTAAATTTATGATCAAATACGATAAATAAACATACAATTAACCTCCCCTAAAAAAACATAAATTAAAAAAAACATAAAACCGTAAAGATGAGTGGTTAATGTACATCTTGACCCTAATACAAATACTGTCTCATAATAAGTGACTCTTATGTAAAGAAATATTGTCTCAAAATAACTTACCTATTTCACTTTTTAACACAGAATTAATTACTCTTTTTCTTAATTATAAATTTAATTAATACTACTTTCATCTCTCTTAATTCAATACATTTCACTTTGTATTTATGATAATGGTGAATGCACTAATACTTGATAAGAACACCTAAAACTATTTTTCTCTCTCTTTCACTTATACATTTTTTTTAATATATTTGAAATGAACAAATGACTCGTCTAATCTGAAATAGAGGGAGTATAAAGTTTTCTATTGTCACTAACATTAATTTCAGTCAAAAGTCAAAAGCCAACTTTGATTAATTTTTTAGTCAAAAAAAAAACTTCAATTAATTTGTGTCAAAATGTTTACTTAATTTATTTTTTTCAAAAAAAAAAAAGTATTTTAAAACTTTACAAGGCATCTTTGGAGAAGACCTATAAATAGACCTCGTTTCAATTCGAATCTAAGCAACTCAACGCAATCTTCTCTTTTTGATGATTTTTCTTTCTACT
>Ga0315915_1006335_pt1 | contig 14475 bp, 7 predicted proteins | sample MpolbnodulesMG_FD_207738 | JGI IMG/M metagenome (GOLD analysis project Ga0315915, IMG submission 207738) | Medicago polymorpha root nodule microbial communities from Los Angeles, California, United States - branched nodules | ecosystem: Host-associated > Plants > Roots > Nodule | place: USA... | reverse complement strand
ATTGAAAAGTTTATGCAAAAAATCATGCATCTCTTGTTTTCTTATGTACTCATAAGACTCGAGGCGTTTCACACTAAACAACTCCAATAGACACATTCTACGAGCTTGGCGCCAATATGGACCATATTGGGACCAAGTTATGTCTGAATAGTTATAAGTTGTGTATTTCCCCGCCGACAATTTGGGCCGGCCGGCAAGAGTAGCGTCATGGGTTTTGAGGAATGATTTGGCTAATTCTACGGTGGCGCCCACAATGACAGGTTTTGAGCCGAAATATAGATACATGATGGGTCCATATTTTTGAGTGAGCTCATGGAGGGATTGATGTGGGAGGGATCCGATAAGGTTGAGATTTCCAATTATAGGCCATGGTTTTGGTCCTGGTGGTAGATTATATTTGTGGCGGCGGAGGCGGCGGAGGCGGCGGCTGAAGAGGAGGAGGATGACAAATGTTGCAAACAATGTGACCCAACTAGGAAGTTCCAATAATTGTACTGGCGCCATATTTGGTCGATTTTGTGACTTTCTTTTGGTGTGAAATTAGAGGGTTGTGAGTGTGATGAGAGTTTGAAGGGGGTGTGGGTCATTATTTATAAACATATGATAGTGAGAAAGCATAGCTCGAGGACCCACGTGATGTTCAACAAACTTTCCATCAAAACATGTTTCTTGGTGATCGTCATGTATATGGGACTATTTTTCCACTCTCATGAAACAAATAATACTACTCTAATCAATATTTCATCTACTATTATTTGTTGCAACTTGTTTTAATAAAGAAAACTATTTTAATTCTTAAAATGTCACAGGTTATTCATAATTCTTTAATTTTTTGGGATATTCTATAAAAATATTAAAAAGAATATTCTTTTTTTTTTAAGGAAAAAAAGAATATTCTTTTAAAAGTTGCAATTTTAACTGCTTTTGAAAATAAAAGTTAATCTTCAGATTAGTGGCTAAAGTAAAAATATATATATTTTTTGAAGAAATAAAAAAAATTCATTTTTCATAAACTTATTTAGCAATGAAGCTAATCCCTTACAGGACAATATGGTTGTATAAAAAATCATTTGAAAATACTTTCAAAATAAAACATTTATGAACTCAATTTTATATAGGTTGCATTCGATGAGTGAATTCTTTCAAAAAAAGAAACTTAAGATAAATTATTTATAAATTATAAAAAAAGTTAATTATATAATAAATAATATTTGTAGACATTTTATTTGTAGACATTTTCAATTGTACAAAGAAGAACTAATATAATAAAATATTTTTTAATAAAATACTTTTAAGTTAATTTTTTATTATACACACACGTGTATATATATATTCAAAAAATATATCTTATTTACTTCAACAAGAAGGGCCTTGTAACCGAAAAGAATGTTCTCCCAATTTTGGTACTAGCACAACCTCACTTAGGTTAGTTTTACATTTTTTTGTCCTAAAGCTCTTCGATTCTCAAGGCGAAAGATATGATAAATCGAGTTTAGTCAATAGATAAATAAAGTTTGACCTATAATTAATAGTCATGATTTAAACTTAAGTTTTTTTCAAATGATTCGTCTTTAGTTGAAGTTTATTAACCAATTTAAGTTCAACCATAAGATAGAACATATTATAGCTCGATATATCACCATTAACAAAGCATAATGAAGACTTCATTTATATATATAAAGTTGTTTTTATTCGAACTCATATTTTTCAGAACGACTCCTTATTAACAAAAGTTTATTAAACAACAATATGCACTGATCTCCAAATATTTTTGTAAACAATCTCCAAATGTTTTTATAGGCAATCTCCAATATATGTGGTAGTGAAACTCAATGTTCAAATTAAGGAGATTAAAAGTAGACATGGCAACATGAACCACACACGCCTAAACTCATTTGAGTCTATCCCGACTTTGATGGAAAACCGTCCCTTTGATTGGGTGAGGGTGTGGGATTTATGTAATATTCTGAATTAGGGTTATGATGTTGATATTTTCTTCGGATTTGTCTCATTAGTAAAAAGTATTTTTTTTCAAATACATATATTTTTTCATTTTATTTAATATTTATTTAATTATATATTATAAATTTTAATTTCTTGATAGAAAATATAATTTTATTGTATATATGTATGGTAGGGATGGGTGTGGGCGGGAAAACATAATCTATGTCAGGAACGCAGCGGTAGAGGGAGGAGTGGCCCCTAAGTTCTATGGCCACCACCATTTTTGTTTTTGTTTTGAGAGGACCACCATCAAATTTTAAATTTTACTTTTAACACTAATACATAAACTATAAACCATGATGAGCATGCAACTTTAAAAGCATCTCCAATGGTGCAATTCAACAAGAGCATTTTGTGTGGATTGATATTGCCACATTACTTTGTAATATTTCATTTATTTTTTGTTTTCAATGATGTAACTTTTATGAGCTCATATTAGTTTCTGCAACTTTAAACAACATATTAATGTTTTAATTACTTTTAACAATGCTGCCACATTGTCGATCTTTTGTTGAACTCTAGTGTCCTTAAGCTACAGGAAGTAACAAAATAACCTGTTTTGTATTGTTATAAAGTTATTTACTTAAACGTAGAAAACATCATGTCCACTAACTTATTCTTATAAATTTAAATTAATTAGGTATTACTAACCCATTCGAGCTTATATTGTTACAATAGTAACTTATATTAATTTTAACAATGTTTAATTGTATTACATGCTTTAAGGTCGTCGTGTCCTTTTGCAAGCAGGATCCTGGCAAATCGATAAAGCTTTAATTGTTAAAACAAGAATAAGTGGGCCTATCTAAAATAATTGAAGAGTAAGTGGAACACCATTGACCTGTATATTTTGGTCTTTTTAAAACAATTTCGAGTTGCCAAACTAAAAAGGACTCACTGCCTTTTTTTCTTGGGTTGTTGCCACTGCAATTTCACAGAAATTTCAATATTGATTTATTGACTTAGAATTTGCAAAATCGTTTACTACATTGACTTAGAAATATCATCTTGACTCTTGAGTCTACATTCACACAGTGTGATGGTGTTTATTTCTTGTTCATACTCTGCGGTCTGACAAGTTTTGTCATGTTAGGTTATGAATAACATTAACTATTTTTACTAACTATTTGTAGTCTCTAAGATACTTTTTTTTTTAAAAAAAATTTACAAATTATAAAGCGAAACGCATCAACTTAAAATTCAGGATACGATATACCTAAGAAACGTTAACAAATTATTTTTATTCTAAAACTTATGAATGTAAAATATTTGAAAGAAATAATTATTGATTACTCTTCATTAATATATATATATATATATATATATATATAATTATAAAAGTTACAAATTACAAAGCGAAACTTTTTAACTACCACATGTAGTGGCTCAATCTCTTTAATATTTTTGACTGTTTCTTTGCTTTTTTGTTGGTGATTTTCACCTATTCTGATGTAACATTACCTTTTCTTTTTTTTCTTTCTAGCACTCCTTGTGCAAAAAAAGTAAAGTCTCTTAGTTATATATAATTCTATTATAGCTTCTTAAAAAAATTACAAAAAAATAATACTTGTAAGTCCAATTTATGTGATAGGTTCAACAAGGCGTCCGGGTTGAAGATTAATCTTTCAAAGTCTAGAGCTTATTATTCGACAGATACTCCTCAAAGGAAGATCAATAGCCTCACCAATATATCTGGCATCCGGAGCACTACTTCCCTTGATAAGTATCTTGGCTTCCCCATATTGAGAGGGCAGCCCAAGCGGAGCGATTTCAACTTCATCATAGAAAAAATGCAAAACAGGCTAGCTTCTTGAAAGAATAGGCTTCTCAATAAAACAGGGAGATTGACTCTAGCTAACTCTGTGTTATCTTCCATTCCTTCCTATTTCATGCAAATTAATTGGCTGCCCCAAAGCATCTGTGATAACATAGACCAAACCACTAGAAACTTCACCTGTGTGGCACTAATTATAAGGGAATCCACTTGGTAAATTGGAAGAAAATCTCTCTTCCTAAGAACCTTGGTGGGTTGGGCATTCGAGCAGCTAGAGAAGCGAATACTAGTCTCCTTGGTAACCTTGTCTGGGACATGGTTCAGTCTATTAATAAATTATGGGTGTCTCTCCTTTTGAACAAATACACAGGTGGCCAGAACACCCTTCTCGCGAGTGCCAGCAACAATAGCTCTCCAACTTGGTCTTCTTTAATCCGCGCTAAAAATATACTCAGGAAGGGTACACTTAGTGTATTGGTTCGGGTTCATCTTCCTTTTGGTTCAGCAATTGGAACTCTCTCGGGCCTATTGGTCACTATGTTTCTATTATTGATATCCATGACATTCATCTATATGTTAAGGATGTTCTTTCCGCTTTAGGTAACCGCACTCAGATTCTCTACACTAATCTCCCATAGCGGTCGAGAATCACATCAACATTCATATCCAGTTTAATGACAACATTGAGGATGCTTTAATCTGGTCTCAAAACAAAAATGGCACATATTCTACAAAAAGCGGCTTCAATTGGTTCTCACCCTTAGAGACCCGGCAGTTGATCCCACTCCTCGTCTCTCTTGGTCTTGGATTTGGAGATTAAAGGTTCCGGAAAAGTATAAGTTTCTCATCTGGCTTACATGTCAAAATGTTGTACCAACTCTTTCCCTGCTTCACCACAGAAACATTACTCCCTCTCCCACCTGCGCTCGCTGCAGAGAAGAAGATGAAACATTCCTGCACTGTGTCAGAGACTGTCGTTTTTCAAGAATCATCTGGCAGAGAATCGGTTTTTCATGTAATGGTTTCGTCACAGCCGCTTCAGCTTATGATTGGATCAAGTTCGGTTTGTCTGGCTCTCATTCGAATACCTTTTTAGCTGGTCTTTGGTGGGTTTGGAGACATTGCAACTTAATGTGCCTTAGTAATGAAAACTTGTCTTTAACTCAGCTTTGCAGCAACATCTATTCAGCAGCTGCTGATATCATTTTAGCTTTCGACAGCGAGGACAACTTGACTCATTCCGACCGCTTAGTGAAATGGAACAATAGAAATCACCAGGACTACATTCTCAATGTTGATGGCAGCTGCATTGGAACTCCTTCCCGCTCTGGTTACAGTAGTGTCCTCCGCAACAGTGCAGGCCTGTTCATCTCAGGCTTCTCTGGTTTCATTCCGAACTCGACGAACATTTTGCTGGCCGAGCTAACTGCTATTCATCAAGGGCTGAATATGGCTATTGATTTGAACATGAATGATCTTATGTGTTACTCGGGTTCCCTCATTGCTATTAATCTTATCATGAATGATACCCTGAGATTCCACATCTACGCCGTTCTCATTCAGAATATTAAAGACTTGCTAATTGATCGGAACATCTCTCTTCATCACACCTTAAGAGAGGGGAATCAATGTGCGGATTACTTTGCTAAATTAGGTGCTAACTCAGATGCTCACCTTGTCGTCCACCAATCGCCTCCAGCTGACCTTCTTCCTCTTCTTAGAGCTGATGCGATATGCACATTCTTTGTCAGAAACTAGCCATCTGTTTTTCTTTGTTCCTGGTTCTTTTTTCTTTCTTTTCCTCTTCTTTTTTTGTTTCTGTTAGCACTCATGTAACCGAAAAAAAAATAGAAAATGTAAAGTTTACGTATAAATCATATTCAATTTAATTCATATGTTAAAATATCAACAAAAGTATCATTAAATAAACTCAACAAATTTTGTCTAATGTTGACTAAAACGAGTGTCGTTTATGATGTTTACATACAAATTAAGAAACATAATAATGATGTCAAAAGACATGACAATTTTACTAAACTAACATTATTTACCATTGGTGCAAGTCTTTGGAAGTAATATACACTTAATTAATTAGAAGGTACAATTGGAAGTAAAATAATAATTCTACATTGAAAAGTGCAAGTGATATTCATTTTAAAATATTTTTTTGACTAAAACGACACTCATTTTACAACGGAGGAAGTAATAAACATTTGATTTTGAGAGGTGGTTACTATACTCGTAGCTTAGTTAGATGGTCACAGTGGATTAAATTTTTATGTAAAGATGGTGAAATCTCTTTTATATAGGGGAGAACTTTAGGTATAACAATAATTTATAGTGAACCAATGTAAAAATATTTGCATGTTCTTCTTTTCGATTTCTCTTTTTATCTTTGTATTTTTTTAATTAATGTCTTTAAAAATGTTTTTAATCGAAGTCCTTTATATTAAGGATTAACCGATAGTTCAAAGAAAAAAAAACAGTCTACACAATTCAAACTCATGTGTTTTCCAGCACCTTCGGATGTAGGAGGGTTTCCATAATATTTTCTATAGTATTTTTATTTTAGTTCAATTTTAGTAATTTTTTATTTTCATTTAAGTTTGTTATTTTTGGCCCATTAGTGTTTTGTTATTTCCTTATTTAAGTTTAACAATTATAACCTAAGAGACAACTTTATTTATTCTATAATATTTTAGATCAGAGTTTTCTCAATTTCTGGTGGATTCCGGAACCCTATTTTTACAAGTTTGTCGCTTACGAACTTGTTCCTTTTTCTATCTAGGTTTAGTGCTTGCTAGCCTACGCTTCTGTACTGCGTCAGTTGGTATCAGAGCAGGTTTCTTCTGTTCTTTTCCTAACCTGATCAGCCATGGGAGACCAACTGATGACGAGGGTAGAGTTTGTCGGCATAACCGTGACTCTTACCACGACCATCAAAGCTCTGTTAGATCAGATGGCGGCGTTGACAACTAAAGTTGACGACGACAACAACAACAACAACAACAACGTCAACAACAACAACATCATCAGCAGTAGAAACAATCCGAACAGAGGAGTATGACCAATTCCGGTTATTAGGGCTCATAATAACAACCATACTATTTGTTACGTACCGAAAATCGAAACATACCCGTGAATCTGATTTGGAATACTATGAGTGTAGATATTAAAACAAGTTGAAGGATGGTTACTAAAAGTTTAAAATATCCGATTCAATATATCCTTGTCCGTTTTGTTACAACAAAGATTACTCCTTGACCGACCTTTTGAGACATGCTTCCAGAATGGCGGGTAACTCGCGTAAGACGTTTAAGGATATTGTTAAACATTCCGTTTTGATGACGTATATTCAAAGATATCTTAATGTTAAAGTCGATAAAAATGAGCCACCTAATGTTAATATTGCTAGTGATAAGCCACCTATGTCGGTATTGCTAGCGGTAAGTCAGTTAATTTGAGGGTCGCTAATCAGAAGTCACTTGACATGAATGTAACTAAGGGTCAGTTACCTAACGCGAATGTTGATGATAGTTTTGTTGTCGCAATGGAAGAATACATTAAAGAACTAGTCGAAGGACATTCTATCACTAGTGGATATGTCCAGGTGAAAAATTTAATTGTGACAACAGTTCTTGCTTCAATAGATCTCAATGGCGGAACCACAAATCTATTTGACACGGATGCAAAGAAGAGTATTGACGCATCAAAATGATTCAATCATCCCAAATTTTCTTTTGAATGCAATGCTCACAATAATCAGAAACGTGAAGAACAAGAAAGAGTAACTATAACCAAAATTCCAGCAATGGTTGACAATCTTATAAGCAAGAAACTAGCATGGGAAGATGAAAAAAAAAACTTGTTTTCTATATGACGGGGCACGTTTGATGGAATTATTGGATGATTACAAACTGACCAAACCAACAGAGGTGAGAGTGATATTTATCAAGGGACTCCCATTTACATCTCAACATGGTGGTCATATACTCTTTGGACCTAATGATGAGAATTTATACTTCATGATAGGAGATGGAGGAGGTTCAGGTGATCCATACAACTTTTCCCAAAACAAGAAGTCAATGTTTGGAAAGGTTATGAGGCTTGATGTAGACAACATTTCAAGTGCATTAGAAGTTAGCAAACTTGGACTTTGGAGTAGCTACTCCATTCCTAAGGATAATCCCTTCAGAGAAGATAAAGATCTGGAGCCTGAAATATGGGCCTTAGGATTAAGAAATCCTTGGCGATGCAGTTACATTTGCTCACGGGAAAAGGCATAAAAAACTATCACTCCTTTTTCTCCATCTCATGCAAGCCATTTGACTTATATTAAGAAGCATTTTGAGAAAGAATGCATTATTGCCACGGATAAAGGCAACTTCTATATTTTTCAAACCAACCCTTCTTTGTATTTCACTCAATGGGATTCGGGTGGGTGTTCTCCTATTCATTGGAAGAGTCGGCATGCATGGAAGCTCTTTTTTCAAAATAAGAACCCGGGGTCGAGTTCTTCAGAGGTGGAGTGTAACACCCAAGGCACGATAATTAGCGGTTCCCGACAGCTTCTAGAGGAACCGAATCACATCGGAATGAGAGAGATCCTGAGGCCGTGTAGGTATCAGACTACATGGTTGAAGAAAGGCTTATAAGAATTGTTTGGTACTACCTATATCAACAAGATGCGTCTTATTTTTGGTAGCCCATTCCATAAGAACTCCATAGTTAAGCGCGCTTGGCTTAAAGTGGTCTTTGAATGGGTGACCTACTGGGAAGTTTCCCGGTAAGCGTGTGAGTGAGGACAAAGCATGCTGAAAAGACTCGTGTTGATTTGTGGGGTCAGCCGGCAATCCTGAAAGTCGTCTGGAATGTTACAAATGGTATCAGAGCAAACCTCTCCCAGTACGGTGTGGTTCGGGGACGAACCAAGCGGAAGCTGGTGGGCATGTAACACCCAAGGCTGACGAGGGCGGGGAGTGGTCACCTGTGCACAAGGCACGACAATGAGCGGCTCCTGACAGCTTCTAGAGGAACCGAATCACATCGGAATGAGAGGGATCCTGAGGCCGTGTAGGTATGAGACTACATGGTTGAAGAAAAGCTTTTAAGAATTGTTTGGTACTACCTATATCAACAAGATGCATCTTCTTTTTGGTAGCCCATTCCATAAGAACTCCACAGTTAAGTGTGTTTGGAGTAGTCTTTGGATGGGTGACATAGCGGGAAGTTTCTCAGTAAGCGTGCGAGTGAGGACAAAGCATGCTGAAAAGACTCGTGTTGATTTGTGGGGTCAGTCGGCAATCCTGAAAGTCATCTGAGATGTTACATGGAGGAGACTGATGTAGGAGGGTTGCCATAGTTTTTTTTCATAGTATTTTTATTTTAGCTCAATTTTAGTAATTTTCTGTTTTTGTTTCAGTTTGCTATTTTCGGCCTATTAGATTTAAGGTTTTGTTATTTCCCTATTTAAGCTTAACAGTTGTAGTCTAAGAGACAATTTTTATTCATTCAATAATATTTTAGAGAGTTTTCTCAATTTCTGGTGGATTCCGAAACCCTATTTTCACAAGTTTGTCGTTTGTAAACTTTTTCCTTTTTCTATATACACTTATCGCTTGCTAGCATACGTTTTCGTACTGCGTTCCCTTCTATGCAATAAAGGAAAGTCACATAGTTTTCTTTTAGCTGTAGTTTCTAAGAAAACAAATATAAGAGTATCAAATGTTTTCCATAAAAAATAAAAAACAAGAGCGAACATAATATACTTTTATTTAATATTACAACTCTGAAAAAACTACGAGTGTTTTCAAAAGGACTCTTTTTTTTTTTTTTTTTTGAAAAAATAAAAGGGACTCGTTACTAACTCTAACATTCGAACACCATATTTTTTTATTCATAGTCATGCTTGTTTTTTTTTTTCTCCTCTTGTCATTAAGTTAATGACATTGAACTCACACAAATCCCATTATTCCCAATCTTATTAAAGAAAAATTCTTAGAGGGAGTAAAGATGATGAGGAAGTCTAGGCTCCAGAACAACTTCTAGTGGTATTTTTCTAGGTGTGGTGAGCCCAAAAATCTCCTCCATATTCAAATCCTCTTTTTTCACATTATTAGGTAATCTCCAATTAAATCCATGCAACAAGTTAGCCAAACTTGATTGTATCACCTTAAGACCAAGAGGATAACCAGGGCACATCCTTCTTCCAGTACCAAATGGCAACAACTCATAATCATGTCCTTTTACATCTATATCCTTACCAATAAACCTCTCAGGCATAAATTCATATGGATTGTCCCAAACATCAGGATCTCTTCCAATTGTCCAAGTATTGACAAGAATTAGAGTCCCTTTTGGGATATCATAACCATCAACTTTGCAATCCTCTCTAGCTTCTCTTGGCACTAACAATGGGGCTGCAGGATGAAGCCTCATTGTTTCTTTAGCAATTGCATAAACATAAGGTAAATTGACAATGTCTTTCTCTTCAACCCACCTATCTCTCCCTATTACTCTGTCTAGTTCCTCTGTAGCTCTCTTGATAATCTCTGGTTTTTTCACAAGCTCAGAGATTGCCCATTCAACTGTTACCGTAGAGGTATCTGTCCCACCTGCTATTAAGTCCTGAGGAATAGATATATAACATATGATATTAGTATAGTCTTGTTTAGATCAACAGGTTAATTGACCATCTATTGTGTATATAAGCATTTATCATATAAGTGGATATAAAAATAGACAAATGCTAACTTATGCCCTTAATGACACATGTTAAGAAACTCATTATAGAAATATATGTATCAAAAGTTGTGCATTTAATTTCTAAAAAGTTGAGATATTATGTTTTTCAATGCAAAGTTGCTCTTTTTTAGGTTGCCTAACATGTTAGCATGACCAAACTGATTTCACATAAACTATAAAGGGTGCGTATGTTTCAGCTTTTTTTTAGTTAAAAGAATTTAGAGATTTTTAAGAAAATCTAAAGCTATTTCCGTTTGTATACTATCATAAAAATCATTTTTTAAAGATTTGAAGCTTTTACATTTGAGTTCCTTATATTTAGAAAAAAATAGATTTTGAAAAAGCTACTTGAAATAGCTTTTCATTTTAAGGCTAAATATGATTATTTCTTTTAACAAAATTGACTTTTTTTAAAATTTAAAACATAAAAAAGTGATTATTCTAGATAAAAAATAGATTTTTTTAAAAAAAATTCAAAACAAACGTGCCCAAAATGTTATCATAATTATGGAGTTATGAAAATAAGCCCAAAACAAATTACAAAGATGTTATAATTTTGAAAGAGTCCAAATTATTAAGAGTATTACTTTTCCCACCCTATAGGATTCTCGCACGCCCTGCTTTTTTTTTCTTCCAAAAATGCCCTTGAGGTTTCCGGATTTCATAATTAGGAATGGTGTTTTCGTTTGTTATAGGGTGAAAAATGGAGTTACGGATTTTTCCGGATTTTGTAATCCGGAAACTTCAAAAATAAGGCGCGTTACATGATGTTTCCGGATTACATAATCTGGAAACCCCCTAAACACCCTTTTTCAAGGTAAATCAGTTCAGATTATATAATTCGAACTGTATCAGCACAAATCCAAACATGTCTGTAACATGTATAGCCATTTTAGGGATAATATTAATCATCCTAACTCTTATCCTTTTGTTTTGGGTCATTGTTACCTGTTCTTAGTCAAAAATTGAGTTTTCGGGCTATTTGATCGGATTGCTCTGAAACTTTCCCAAAAAATCAAAAAAAATTTGCACTAGTTTTATTTGATTTTTAGAATTTTTTGGTGGTATTTTTATGATTTTATTTGACAGGTTTTTAGTATTTTTTACTTAGTTTTTTTTGTTGTTTTTAAAAGCAAAACTCAAAACTGCTGAAATGTGAGAGAGTCTGATAGCTGGCTGATTATACATAAGAATTATCCGGATTATAAAATCCGAAATAGTAAACATGAATCCGGATTTTTAAATCTGGACCGCACAAAGACATTTTTGAAAAAAACGCAGGGCGCGCGAGTATTCTATAGGATGGGAAAAGTAATAGTCAATTATTAATACATGAAATGGTTGAAAAATTACTAAGAAACTTGTGAATGCAATACTTCCCCTGTCCATATAACTGTCTTAAAATTTTCCGAAAAAATGGCCCTATCATTTATTAATTCTTGTAAAAAAAAAAAAAGGTAATGTTAATTGATGTTTTTCGGCTGTACATATCTTTTACAAATTCAACTGTACCTTGTATTATTTCACTTACAAATTATTTTATACAGTTTGCATTTAGGGTAATGAAAATGATTAATGAAACTGATCCAAACCGCAACATACACACTAAAAAAAGCCGACTTCTAACTATAACTATTGAACGTAGGTAAAACCGAATAAATATGATAGAAAAATTGTGGGTTTCATTTAAAATTTAGTAGAGTTAATCAATAACTGATAGCTTATAGCTGATAGTTGATGACTAATAACTTATAGCTGATAAGCTCAAACACTACTTAAAATAGCGTATGAAAAATAAGATATAAGCTCCTGAAATAAGCTATAATAAGCTCGTTGTAAGAATACTGTTACCAAACAGAGCTTTTTTTGTCAGACGAGCTTATAAGTTATTCGCTATTTGCTATAAGCTCATTTTTTTGTCTTATTAAACACACCCATAATTAACATTTTTTCTAACCTGAGTAAAAGCTTTGACTCCATGTCTCTCAAGTTTGACTTCAAGATTAGGATTATCAGCAAGCTTCAAAAGCACATCCACCATATCTTTAGCAACATAATCCTTAACATTTTTTGTTCTCTCGATGTGCTCCTCCAACACATGTTCCATAAACCTATCAAACTTCTTAGCCAAAGCCTTCATTCTCTTCACATAACCTTGCAAGTCGAAGAAATGAATCCAAGGAATAAAATCCCCAATATTGAGGACACCATTAAGCAAAAACAATTCATCCAACATCTTTTTAAATTCTTCGGGGGAAATAATAGCATTTTCACTCTTCTCCAAGTACTTCTTCCCCAACACCATGCGACTTATAACATTGAGACTCAAAGTGGAAAGATGGTCCTTCAACAAAATTGTTTTGTTTTTTGAATTAAATAGTTCATGCAAAAAAGCATGTAACTCTTGTTTTCTCATGTACTCATAAGACTCAAGACGTTTTACACTAAACAATTCCAATAGACACATTTTACGAGCTTGTTGCCAATATGGGCCATATTGGGACCAAGTAATGTCCGAATAGTTATAAGTAGTGTATTTTCCAGCAGAGAATTTAGGCCGTCCAGCAAGAACAACATCGTTTGTTTTGAGGAAGGCTTTGGCTATTTCTGAGCTCGAGCCGACAATGACGGGTTTGGAGCCAAACCATAGATACATGATGGATCCATATTTTTGACTGAGCTCATGAAGGGATTGATGTGGAAGTGATCCAATAAGATTGAGATTTCCTATTATGGGCCATGATTTTGGGCCAGGTGGGAGACTGTATCTACGGCGGTGGAGACGAAGACGGCGGCGGGTAAAGAGAAGAAGGATGATAAATGTTGTAAAAAAAAAAACCCAATTAGGAAGTGGCAATAATTCTACTACCATTTCTGGTGAGTTTTGTGACTTTGTTTTGGTGTGAGAGTAGAAGGTTGTGACTGTGATGAGATTAGAGGGTCATTTATTTATAATCATAGTAGAGAAAGCTGTGGATGAGGATTACATGGCCCCGTGAGCAGTGGGGCAAAATATTTCGATTAGATACACCTCTTTATAATTAAATATACTTCCTGTTCAAGCTTGTTTAATTATTAAACTTCAACGTATTCATATATTTAAACAAATGGGTTTAATCAATGAGCAATTTAAAAGTAAAATAAAATCAAAATTAATTGCTTAATTAGGTTTAACTAACCTGTTCAAGCATTTTATTTTATTACAACTTGAAAGTTATCTTGTCGGTTTGCAAACATTATCTTGGCAAATCCAAAAAACTTGTTTTTAAAAATCAAGAATGAGTTGGCTTGTCCAAAAATAATAATAATTGGAAGACCACATTGACCTATATATTTTCGTCTTTGAAAAAAGACTCATACTAAGGTTCTAGTTGGGAGGAGTGGCATTGTCAAGACCCTAAATTAGGGGGTTTTGCCAAGACCCTAAATTAGGGGGTTAAAATTTTTAACTTTCAAATTTTATCTTGAACGTGTATTTTGTTGTCATATTTAGTACATCAAAATTGCAAATACATTCATAAATATCTCTCTTTTATTCCTCATTTTAATCATCAGATTAGTTTTTAGATAGCCAATTTTATCCTAAAATATATTTTGTCATTGTTCAATTTAATCTATCAAATTACTAAAAAAAAAGATGCACTAAAGATGTGTTTGCAATTTCAATACACTTACGAAATATGATAAGAGTGTCTCACACATTCAGGACCAACATAGTGGTCGTCTATTTAGAGACAAAAAGAAAAGTTAAATATTTAAAGGTAAATGTAGCAAAATCATAAAAGTTTATGTGAAAAATCCCCCTGGTCATTGGTTCGATATGCTAGGATGCTACTCTTACAATTTTTATTTGAATTATTCGGAAAATGTTCAATAAATAATGATGTGTAATTGTCACTTGTAAATATCAAACAATAAATAAATGAAATAAAATGATTCATACACTGGAATGA
>Ga0315915_1006331_pt1 | contig 14479 bp, 14 predicted proteins | sample MpolbnodulesMG_FD_207738 | JGI IMG/M metagenome (GOLD analysis project Ga0315915, IMG submission 207738) | Medicago polymorpha root nodule microbial communities from Los Angeles, California, United States - branched nodules | ecosystem: Host-associated > Plants > Roots > Nodule | place: USA... | reverse complement strand
TATAATCGATAATTATAATCGATAATTTTATGTAATTATAAAAACAAAAATTAAATAAGAATAAAAGAAATAAAAAGTGGTGGGGTAGAGTGTTGAATGAAAAACCATTGGAGAAAGTAAAAGTTGAATGAGTGTTGAATAAGAGAGAGAAAATGATGTGGAGTGTTGGGAATTGAAAAAGTGGGTGTTGAATGGTGTTGAAAGAAAAAACCATTGGGGTTATAAAAGAGATTCAAACAGTTGCTGGAAAAATCGCACCTCCACACATCCTAAACAGGCCCTCGGATTAAGACACCACAAATCGATGTTATAATCAATATTACTTGATTTAATCCTATGCCATCATTGATCCCATTCATAATTTTCTCTTGTATTTTTTTATTGTTTTTTTCCACTATTACACTTGTATTTATTAAATTTCATCCAACTTAATGATTACACTAATTACAATTAATAAGGGTATTTTAGTAAATAATATTCATTTTATCATTGAAATCAACACAATTATCATTTCCTTAAAAATTGTGCACAAACCTTAAACAAGTATTATTTTAAGACGGAGGGAATAACTTTATAGCTTCATTTCCCAAATCATCATTTATAATTATAATCTTACAATTCTTCATAAAAATTTCCCTCCAAAAATCTATTTCTATTAATTAATCATTAAATTAAGAAAATAGAAATTTAAATTTTAAAAAAATACTTACACATACAACATAAAAAAATAAAAAATAAAAACCTTCATATTATCCCACTATTCTCATGATCAAATTATCCACAAACAACATCACCAATAAATACACTTTATACACGAGTAAATTCATCATTAACCAACTATTGGAACCACAAACCACACCTACTACATGCAATTGTTACAACAATTGCATGTTTACTTTCCTTATTTCTCGATACATTTATCTTTTTTTTTCTTTCTGTCAGTTATTTCCTTCTCTCTTCATGTATCATCTCGCCACTCTCTCTTCCTTATATTAAAGTTGTTGCTTGTTGATTTTTATTTTTAATTTATTTTTCAGAGGCAACACTTTTGATGCATGCACACAATATTTGATAAAAAAGTTCAACAACTTCTTTATTCATTCTTATCCCATGTTACTACTTTATATAATAATCTGCCCCGAAAAAATAAAGAGAAACAATATTTGGTTTTCGTTTTGCAATGTTTGATACAATCTTAGTCCATCTTTTTCCGCTTGAGGATTTCATTTTCATTTTTCCATATTCCTTTTGAATTGATTTTAATCTATTTGATACAATCTTAATCATGCCATTTTTCATAACTATGAAACTCTTTTTTCTACTTTTCTTATTTGTTTTTCTATCTATGCATTAATTACGATCGGATTTTACAAATGTGTCATTTTTTTTAAACAAAAAAAAAACTAGAGGTGCCGGAGAAGGCATATCATCCATACTATATTGACACCCTACAAGTTCTACAATAACTTTTCCCTCTCAATCTCTCGTTATATTAATTAAATCAAAATCAAATCGTTTTTAGTTATAATCATATAGATACCCGGCCTCCACAACTCAATTATTATAATCTCATAAGTTCTACCATAACTTTTCTCTTCAAATATACCATCAAAGCCACGCAACATATGGAATCCATGTCCCATCTATCAATATCTACATGTATGTAGGAACCTAAATAAGCAACATAATATCTAGAGGAAGGATGAATGACACTTAAGTGTCGTTGACAAATAATAAAAAATTACAACGACATTTGGGTGTCGTTTGATAAGAGAGAACGACAATTGATTGTTGTTCGGGAGTGAGCAATAATAAACTGCTGTTAGAGACATTTTTATTTATTTTAGATCGACCGAGAGAAGAAATGAAACCTAGAGTAATTTTCAAAAAAAAATTCATTTAAACATCCAATCTCAAAAGTATAGAACTAGCGGTCCTAACCCATAATTTTTTTTTAGATAATTATATATAATACATTTTAAATGGAGATATTGTCTTTGTGAACTTAGATCAGTTGGTAGGTATATTGCATAATATATTCAAGGCTGAAATATTGAAAATCAACCTAAGCCAGTAAAGTTGAAAAAATTATATTAAAATAAGTTTAAGGTTTCTTTGAATAAATTATGTCTTTTAATTTTTTTTTTGAGGGATGTCCCTTAAACTTTGCTAACATGTAATTGAGTTTTTTAGACTACCTCGAGTGACCTTTACCTTGGTTTAAAAAGAACTTAAATTTACTTAATTTTTGCTGCAAACACTATTATAGGTATATCTAATCTCCATTATCACTACCAAACACAAAAGAGATCTGTTTGCTAAAATGCACATACTTGTCTTACTCAAAGTCACTTTTTGGATAACATAGGAGGAGGGCTCTTTATACTACCCGTCAATACCCTAAACAAGAGACAGAATGCCCCATATGTGGATGGAAGTAGCAATGCATTCTGCATAATTCATGTTCCTTTTACTAAAAGTTTTTGTCTCAATCTACTTTTTTTCAACGATGGTCCACAACTTTGACCACCTTGCAAATCACCAAAAAATTTACTCCATTTGTTTGTTTATTTCCTTATTAATTAAGCAAAATAGAAAAAGTTTAATTTTGATATGTGTAAAAAGTTTTATACTATTATCAATTTATATTATCTTTATTATATTATTGTTAAAGATAAATATGGTTTGTTACAATTTAAAAATAACAAATATTTATATCTATAATTTATCGTTAAAAATTAAATATGATTTTTTCAATAACATAATTTGTTTTTTGAACAAAGTTTTTTTTTATACTATTGTTGTTATTGAAAAAGATAAACATATTTGATTTTTTGAAAAAAGTTAAACACGTTTGTTACGAATTGAAGGAAAATAACAAAGTTCTTGTGAACTTAAAAAATAACAAAGTTCACATGATATATACAAAATCTGAGGTTCAAAATTCAAACCTCGGCCATCAAAAGAAAAAAAAGAGAAGGAAAGTAACAAAAATATATAAAATTGTTTATTTTGTTTTGTGTTTTTTGTTTTATGTTTTTTAATAAAAAAATTTAGTTGTATTTCCATTATTTTGTTCTTGATGAGTTGTGGTGCAAACAATTTTCCTCTTTCCACTCTCTCCAAATATTCTCTTTACAGTTTCCTGCAAAATTCTCAACATCGATCTCTCTAACCCCTTTCTTCCTTCAATTCAACAAACCCTAACCATTATCTCAATTTCCTGGTAATTTTTCCTTCAATTCTAAATTCTCTATATATTCCGATCCCGTCAATTGAATTTAACAATTCTCAGATCTCGTTTTCTGATTCAGTTATTGCTCCTTCTACTTAGGGTTTATCTTCAACATCGAGATTTTTCGATAATTTCAGATTTTTCAATTACGATCTCGAGGTTTAGCTATAACATCGAGATTTTTCGATAATTTCAGATTATCGGAATCAGAGTGTGAAATTTTTGAAGAATTTTGTGAGATTCAAGTGGAAGTGTTAGGTTTAGGGTTTTAGGTGATGGCATCGAATCCTCCATTTCATATGGAGGATCAGACGGATGAGGATTTTTTCGATAAGCTTGTTGAGGATGATGATGATGTGGGGCCTGTTAAGCCTGTTGTTATTAAGTCTGGTAATGATGAAGGGAATGATTCTGATGATGCTAATGCATTTGCGAATCTGAGTATAAGTGATGTTGATGCCGGTGCATTTGAGAATTCGGTTGTTGGGGAAAGTGGGGTTGAAGTCAAAGAGGAATTGGGTGTTGTGAAATCTGATGTGGGTTTTGTTGGTGGAGGTGATGATGATAAGGAAGGGAATTTGTTCATGGGTTCTAGTTCAGTTGAGTGTGATAGTAAGACGGAGCTCGGCAAGGAAGAGATTGGGATTGGATCGGAGTTCACTGCCGTTGCACCTGTTGGCGAGAGCAATGAGGTTGCTAGTTTGGGGTTAACGGACATTGCAGCTGTTGGCGAGAGCAATGAGGTTGCTAGTTCGGGGATTAAGGAGAAGGATTGGAATTGTTTCAGTGCTGATGATGCAAATGGAGGTGGCGGGTTTGGATCATATTCTGATTTTTTTAGTGAGTTAGGAGATCAATCCAGTGATTTTCCGGCGATTTCACACGATAATTTAAATAGTCAGGTGAGTCCTGTTATCGAAGCTCATAATGTTGTCTTAAATAGTTCGGTGGATTACTCGCAATATCAAGGAGTTCAAGGTTATGATACGTCTTTTGATAATCACACGGGCAAGCAAGGTGATGGCTTAAATACTTCAGTCAATTATGTGCAATATCAAGAGGGTGGTGGAGCTTATGATGCATCTTCAAACCAACATAATAATGGACAAGATCTGAGCAGTAGTCAGAATTGGGAGGATCTTTATCCTGGCTGGAAGTATGACCATATCACTGGGCAATGGTATCAGATAGAAGACTACAATGCAACAGCTACTAGTCAGCAAACTTTTGAAGCCAATACAGCGGTGGATTGGGCTGCTGCTTCTGATGGAAAAACAGAGATCTCTTATTTGCAACAAACTGCCCAGTCTGTTGCTGGAACTTTGGCAGAAACAGGCACAACTGAAAGTGTATCTAGCTGGAATCAGGCTTCACAAGGAAATAACGGGTACCCGGAGCATATGATTTTTGATCCTCAGTATCCTGATTGGTATTATGATACAATTGCCCAAGAATGGCGCTCATTAGCAACTTACAATTCACCCGTTCAATCTTCTGTTCATGGACTTCAAAATGGGCATACTTCTACCAGTACTTCCTCCTTTAATGATAATAACAGTTTGTATAGTGAGTATAGCCAAGCTGGTAATAATGTATCACAGGGTGTTGGTAGTCAGGCGGTGAATGGTAGCTGGAGTGGTTCACATGGTGTTAATCAAGCTGGTAATTATGATGGATCACATGGTGTTGGTAGTCAGGCGGTAAATGGTAGTTGGAGTGGTTCACATGGTGTTAACCAAGCTGGTAATTATGGCAGATCACAGGGTGTTGGTAGTCCGGCGGTAAATGGTAGCTGGAGTGGTTCACATGGTGTTAACCAACAACAGGGTTTTGATATGTATACGACTGAGGCTTCCACTAAAATAGGGAATAATACAGCTTCTGGTGGTAACCAGCAAGTTAACCATTCTTATGGTAACCAGCAAGTAAATACTTCTAGTTCCTTTGGATCGGTTGCATTATACAATAATGGATCTTTTGAACCCAAAGCTTTTGTCCCTCACAGGGACATTGCCCAACAGTTTAATCATCAAAACACAGAGTTTGATAATGGAACTTTTGCACCCAAAACTTTTGTTCCTCAAGGGGACATTGCTCAACAGTTTAATTATCCAAACACAAAGTTTGATGAACAAAAACAATTCTCGAATGTTTTTGCTGAAAATCAGAACTCCCATAGTTATTCTCAGCAACCAGTCCAGGGTGGACATCAATATTCTTATGCCCCTCATGCTGGAAGATCATCTGCTGGGCGTCCTTCTCATGCCCTAGTAACTTTCGGATTTGGTGGAAAACTCATCATAATGAAAGATCCAAGTGCTTTGAGTGCATCATATGGAAGCCAGGTTAATTCTTGATTCTTTTCAGTTTTGATCTAAATTTGATCTGGTTTCTGAAAGACTTGGAGGTTGCTTTTGTTTCACTGTTTGAAAATATTTTCCCTCGTTTCTCTTCTTTCCACAAAGTTATTCTTTAAATTATTAACTGATATATATTTATTTTATCTGAAGGATTCTGTACAAGGTTCTATTTCTGTGTTGAACTTGATGGAAGCTGTCACGGGAAACAACAATTCTTTGACTGTTGGAAATGCTACTGGTGATTATTTTCGTGCTCTAAGCCAGCAATCTTTCCCAGGTCCATTAGTTGGCGGTAGTGTTGGAAGTAAGGAGCTGTACAAATGGTTAGATGAGAGGATTGCACGCTGTGAATCACCTGACATGGATTATAAGAAAGGTGAAAGGTTGAGACTCCTCCTCTCCTTGCTTAAAATAGCTTGTCAGCATTATGGAAAATTACGTTCTCCTTTTGGTACAGATACCATACTAAAAGTAAGTTACATCTTCAGGCATTCATTTGTGTTTTGCTTTATATATCTTTTTTAATTTTAATTGATTTTTCTGCACCACACTTTCCTAGTTTGATCAACATTCTTTTAAGAGCTGTATTATTCACAAGACTATGGAACAATTTGAAGTGTAAAATCTTAGGTTAACTTTCATAAATACAAATCCTGGAGACCTGTGTTTGCTATATATTGCAATATTTCAATCTTTTAATCACCTCCTTTTGAAGTGGTTTTTGACGTTATAATTACATTTGCTCTGCAAATGATTATGTCTTATTCTTTCTGTTTGGCTAAAATATCATGACTGGCTTTACTAATCACACCTTTAGGTAGCCGGCAATTCTGAGTCATATTATTGCCTGAATACTACTCATGGGATCACTTTCACATTTGGTAACGTTTTGTGGCTTTCATTTTGAAACAGGAAAATGATGCTCCTGAGTCAGCAGTTGCAAAGCTTTTTGCATCTGCCAAAGTTAAGGGGACAGAGTTCACTCAGTATGGGATGCCAAGTCATTGCCTGCAAAATTTTCCTTCTGAAGAACAAATGAAGGTGTGTATTAATTTACTCCTGTCATGATCCCCCTTTCACATTGTTTTGTATCTTTAACTGATTTTGATTTGATCTAGGCAATTGCTTCTGAAGTGCAAAATCTTCTTGTCTCTGGCAAAAAGATGGAGGCTTTACAGCGTGCACAAGAAGGGCAATTGTGGGGACCTGCACTCGTTCTTGCTTCACAACTTGGTGAGCAGGTCAGATGCCAAAATTTCAGAATGTTTAATACTGCTGATGCTCATATCTGATCTAGACGGTCCCTTTTGGGTCTTACAATATTTTTCTCGTACCTCCTTTGTTAGAGAAATAAATTTGGTCCATATTTGCGATGCAGTTCTATGTTGATACAGTAAGGCAAATGGCACTTCGTCAGTTGGTTGCTGGGTCACCTCTACGCACATTATGCCTTTTAATTGCTGGGCGACCAAATGATGTATTCCCTACTGAAGAAACCTCAATTAGTGGGCATCCTGGTGCTTTTGGTATGCCTCAGCAATATGAACAGGTAATCCCAATAGGATAACGGAAGAAGCCATACAATCTAGTTTTTCTACTACGTACATTTGTTCAATAGTTGCAAAGGGTAGTGCTTTTGTTTGACTTGGAAGCTAAAACTTAAGTCGTTGCTTGCAATTTCAGGCTGGATCTAATGATATGCTTGAAGACTGGGAGGAGAATTTGGCTGTAATAACTGCAAACAGAACCAAAGGTGATGAACTTGTAATGATGCACCTTGGTGATTGCTTGTGGAAGGAAAAAAGAGAGGTATAATTCTCGTTCTTTCATTTTTTCTGTTATGATTCTGTACCTTTCCATTCTGCTTCTGATTTGGGAGTCATATTTTAGATTACTGCTGCACACATTTGCTATTTAATCGCTGAAGTAAACTTCTCATCATACTCGGACGCGGCAAGACTTTGCCTAATAGGAGCAGATCACTGGACATGTCCTCGAACTTATGCTAGTCCAGAAGCTATTCAGGTAATTTGGAATCTCCTTAGTTCTTAAGTTACTTCGACCACAATATTTGTCCGTTTTGTTGCATGCACGTGTTTTAAGTCCTTTTCCTGGAAAGTATCAAGTGTTTTTCTGCCCCTACTCTCTTGCTTTGTCAGGAAAAGTTTTTCTGGTTGTCAATCACTTGAGGTTTAGGGATTTTGCAAGGTTCAACCAAGGGTGTTTGTTGTTTCATATTAGTATATATACATGCTCAGGAAGCATTGAATTTAGATAGCCTTAATACTAGATAAGAGAGTCAAAGTTCAAAACTACTACAACTAAAGAATCAGAGGTGTAAAAGCACTGAAGTTGATGATAGATGATAAAGCAGCAGCACAAAGTAATATACTTATTGAGGTCAGAACAAGGCTGAGAGTGAAATGCATAAGTTGATTCACAAGTTGATTGATGAGATTATGAACTCCAAGAGCATATTGAATGAATGGAGGCATAATATGATAATATTTATCTTCAAGAGCAAAGATGACATACAAAATTACAGACTACATGGGGACCAAACTCGTATCTTATCTTGAAGCTTTTGGAGGGGGTAATTGAGTGGAGATATAGTCAGAGCTGCATTACCCATAATCAATTTAATTTTTATGTCGGCAAAATCGACCATGAAAGCTACATATTTTTATGAAGATTGATGCATAGTATCAGGAGTATCGGGGGAATAAAAAAAAGGCCTGGCCACAGTTTTCTTGTTGATTAATTGTGAAGAGACAGACAAGTGATAGGGGAGGTGTCGTGGAAGGATTTAGAAGAAAAAAGGATATTTGAGTAATTTAAAATTTGTATGAATGGTCACTACTCACTACTAATCTTATGAACACAAGGTGGAAATACAGACTTCCCTATAGCTAAAGGGTCATCTTTGTGCCTATATTTTTTCTAGTTTGGTTTTAGATGCGCTTACTGATCATGTTCAAGAAAAAACGTTGCAGCACATTTTGTGTATGCAGATGATACGGTTTTAGTTGGATAATAGAGAGAAGAAGCCATTGGAAAGTTTATAATCGAGTAACATGCTGGTTCCGCCTGTAGCAATAAAATATAGTATATTGAATGCAAGTTTAGTAAGAAACATAAAATATTAGCTTAAGAGACAAAAATGGTAGAAGATACCATACCACAAATCTAAGGTTCTAAAGATCTTGGGTCCATCCTTCAAAAGGACTAGGAGGTGTCAATTATGGGATTCAATTAGGTTGGATGAAATGAAGGTACTTTTCAGTGTAATTTGTGATAATAAAGTATCACTAAAACTTAAAGGAAAATTCTACTGCAGCTATTAGACCTGCATTGTTGTATTACATGGAATGGTGATCAAGTAAAAGACTAAAAGAAAATAAGATCGGTGTTGCCAAGATGAGACTGCTACCGTGGATGCGTGGTTACACAAGAGAAGATAGAATTAAGAATGATGTCATTATAGAAAATGTAAGGATATAGCTCTTGACGTAAAATATATGTGAAATCCCTACTTAGGTGGTTTAGGCATGATGGGAGAGAGGCATACATGCACCCAAAAAAAAATCTATCAGTCAGTCCGTTGAGCGATATTTTAGAGTTCAATGGTCTATCTTTATATATGATTTATGACAGGGCGTTAGAGGCATGCACGCTTCATTTGATTCATGTACTAGAAAAAGCTTTGGTGGTTGTTACTTGTTAGATGGTCTACATGGTTAAGAAATCACAATTTCTTTCTTAATTATCTCCAGTACTGGTTTTATCTTCAAATGAATAATCTTTTTTAAATCAACCTAGTGATTTGTAAGCTTCATAAATGACCTATCTGTATGGTATATTAAGCCACCTCAGCAACTATTGCTTTCTAAAAGAACATGCTTAGTATGGTTTGATATTTTCTTTTGTATGTGTCTCCGAAATAACTCAAACTTATCTGATGGGTGCTTGGACAGAGGACAGAGTTATATGAATATTCAAAGCTGCTTGGAAACTCTCAGTTTGTTTTGCATTCATTTCAACCATATAAGCTTATATATGCACATATGCTAGCTGAAGTGGGAAAGGTTTCGGACTCATTGAAGTAAGTGCACAGACTATTATCTGCGATATTATTCTCTACATGATCTATCTCATTGTTGTTTTTTATCTCAGGTACTGCCAAGCAGTACTGAAATCCTTGAAAACTGGCCGTGCTCCGGAAGTAGAAACGTGGAAACAGCTGGCATTAGCTCTCGAGGAGAGAATTAGGACCCACCAACAGGTACTTCCCTGCCCTTCATTAATTCTTAATCATTTTGATAATTTGTTACTTACCCTCTTGTATATTTTGTTCAGGGTGGATATGCTGCAAATTTAGCTCCTGCAAAATTAGTTGGTAAATTGCTCAACTTTTTTGATAGCACTGCACATCGAGTTGTTGGTGGTTTACCACCACCTGCTCCCACATCATCACAAGGAATTGTTCATGGAAGTGAACAACATTACCAGCATATGGCACCAAGAGTATCCACTAGCCAGTCAACGATGGCCATGTCATCTTTAGTTCCATCTGCTTCACTGGAACCCATAAGTGAGTGGACAGCTGACAATAATAGAATGGCAGCAAAGCCTAATAGAAGTGTTTCAGAGCCAGATATTGGTAGAAGCCCAAGACAGGTGTGTGACTACTGTAAAGATTTTCACCTTCCTGTGTTTTGATTGACTAGCATATTATATTTATAAACTTGAAAAAAAATTCTGGTTTATATCTTAGGAATCACCATCGCCTGATGCACAAGGAAAAGTCCAGGTATCAGGGGGTGCATCACGCTTTTCTCGATTTGGTTTTGGGTCACAACTTCTGCAAAAAACAGTGGGGCTAGTCTTGAGATCTGGAAAACAGGTATCATTAGTTGTTCCATACATTTATTCTGTTCTATTTTCTTTTTCTTCTCAAATGTACTTCTGATTTCTGACTTCTCCTATTCAAATGGTTCCTATTCTCCTCTATCCCAAGGCTAAATTGGGAGAGAAAAACAAGTTTTACTATGACGAAAAGCTGAAGAGATGGGTAGAGGAAGGTGCGGAAGTTCCAGCTGAAGAAGCTGCTCTGCCACCACCACCTCCGACAACTGCTGCTTTCCACAATGGTTCAGCTGAGTACAACTTAAAATCTGCATTGAAGACAGAAGGTTTGACTCCAAATGAGTTCTCGAGCACAAGAACTTCAAGTCCTGAACTTAGTCCAGGGATGCCACCGATACCACCTAGCTCAAATCAATTCTCTGCTCGCAGTCGTTTAGGTGTTCGGTCAAGGTAATAGCTTATTTTTCATATCTTGTTAAATCAAGTAGTAGTTGCAAGCAGTTGCCATTTTTGTTTTAGTTATATTGTCATCTGTGAATCATTATAGAATGGGCCTCCTGTTGGCTTCTCTATTAGATTATAAAATTTGAAGGTGAATGAAATTGAGGGGAAGTGGGTGTCTTTCACCACCCTTAAATGACATACAACTCCCTTGAGATATGTCTAAATGACACAAACTCGCCTCTATTTCTTGAAGTTCAATGTAATCAAGGAGAAGTGGGTGTCTTTTACAAAATAAAGGAGATCCATGTGGTATTTAGACATATCTCAGGGAAGTGAGTGTAATTTTTCCCTATCTCTAATATTTTATGAGGACCCAAGTGTTATAATATAGAGGTTTGCCTGGTTTGGAGTCCTAACTTAAATGAATGTAGAAATACCAAAGATGAAAAAAGGATAGATAATTAAGAACCTATGAGTTCTGGCTATTCTGCGCAGCTACTCAGTTCCCGTGAAAAATATATGTTTTATCTGTCTGTCAATTATCATCCACAGAATTTGAAAGGCAAAAAATACTGATGAAATTGTTTATGGATTATTAGATATGTTGACACTTTCAACCAAAATGGTGGAAGCTCTGCAAACTTGTTTCAGTCCCCTTCCGTTCAATCTGTGAAACCTGCTCTTCCTGCCAATGCAAAGTTTTTTATTCCAGCTCCTGTACCATCATCAAGTGAGCAGAATATGGAGGCTATTGCTGAAAGCAACCTAAATGATAGTGCAGCTAATGAAAACCCTTCTACATCTTCCACAAATGATTGGTCATACCATCCTCCAAAACACGCACAAACAATGACCATGCAAAGGTTTCCAAGTGCGGGTAACATCATCTCAAAACAGGGGCAGACAGATGGCAATGACTCTCATTTTTCCCATTCTCGTCGAACAGCTTCATGGAGTGGAAGTTTTAATGATTCATTTAGCCCTCCAAAAATGGGTGAAATTAAGCCTTCAGGGGCAGCTCTGGGCATGCCACCATCAACGTTTATGCCTGATCCATCATCTTTAATGCAAGCGCCTACGAGAAGTGGCAGTTTCGGTGAAGATCTTCAAGAGGTTGAACTATGAGCATATACTAAAGCTTGTAAATATCAAAATTTGTTTTGATCATCAGAATAATTGGGACGTCCCTGCTTCTGCATTTCTCTAGAAGTACGGAATAGTGGAACACGTCAGATGGAGTTTATACAGAAAAAAATATCCATCTCCATTCCCCGTTCCCATTCTCTTCTCAGAATTTTCAAAGTTCCCAACTCCCGACCTGGTGATGTACGATTAAATGTGGTCTTTTTGTTTAAAATGTGAAGGAGTTGACCCCAGCTACCATATCAGGGTTATGGAACTGGTGTCTGATAGCAAGAAATGTGGCCTCCTGATTAGGACTCATTTGTTCATTTTATTTTATCAAACAAGAAAGAAAATGCCCATGGCCTCAAACAGATCAAGGACAAAGAATAGTTCGTGGAATTGTAACATATAGATTTATACCTTTTGTATTTGTTTCAGTTTTTAATTGATATTAAATTTCCAGATCACCCTTGAGTATTTATATATGTATGATCTATGATGTAATGATGGGGCAAGGGAAGGGATGCAGGGGATTTGCTCGTCAGTGATTCTTTTACTCAATGTCTAGTTTTATATTGATTCTAGTACAAAGTTGCAATAATCCAAATTACTGATGATTCTTTAGCGATAAGAATTTGGGGAATTAAAGATACATAGCATTCACGGTTTTGATATGTAAGGTCGATAAATATATTTAGAGTCAGGATCCGTTGACACCAGGGTGTAAGTCTTGACTTACACTAAATCTCAACCGTTAAATTAGATGGATCTTATAGTTAAAAACATTTCACAAATAAGCAACACGCCATCTATTTTTAGGAATTCCGCATGATTGTTACCTTTCTTTCCTGAAAGTGTATGCCGCTAACACGCAAACAACAACACACGCTATGGTTCCTCCCCCTTTCTCATAACCCCCTTTCTCATATGAAGCACGTAACTTTTGGTGAAGATGAGAAATTGTAAATAAACTAATTTAACTACATACAATATTGATAACTATATCTCATGAATCTTTTATTTTGTCTCCCCAATTTCTAGTGTTTATCGATCAATTGAGTTGTGTAGGATAGAATTGGGGCTTATGAAATAATATTATCGGTGACCTGATTTGTTAAATTCCAACTTCAAGTTTCCAAAGACTCATCCAGAACCCTCCTTGATTCACTACTAGTGGAAAAATCTAATTAAAAACAATTGATTAATCAAGGAGTGGGTAGAATCGATGAATTAGTGTGAATTTAAAAGTAAGTTGTGCGGCATCTGATTGAACAGGGAAATAAGATGAAATCACGTGTCTCTCTCTTTGTTTGATTTCTTGTATGGAGTATTATCAACCATTTGATTTATTGAATTTAACGGTTGAGATTTAGTGTAAGTCTTTTGACTTACACCTGGTGTCAACGGATCCTGACTCATGTTACTATATTGTTTTAATTTTTATTCAAAGCACATTGAAGGTTTGAATTCAAAAATTCCTACAAACTGACCCAACCTTTACCTTTACCTTTACCTTTAATATTTCATTTTGAAAAACAAAAATCCGTAACACTAGTAGGAGGCTTAAAAAGATATCAAGCATTTTAACAAATTCAAGAGATAACGATCATTTATCCTCACAGGGAGATATCGAGGAGGCTTAAAAAGAAGTCTCTCAAGTTACTGACGACTGACTAGTTTTAAGATAAGGCCCATCTTGTTTGAACATAGTTAAGCCCAAAGCCCAAAAACCCTAACCCTAGTCCACAATACAAATAGCAAAAACCAAACCATTTTCGTTAGAGCCTCCAGCCGCAGAAGCTAAAAAGAGTGTGTGAGAGATTCATCTTCTTCAATTAAATCATGGGTAAGTTAAATTGCATTTTAAGAAACGATGTGCGATGAATGTCATTTGCTTCTCGTGTATAAACAATGGAATCGATTTTGCAGGAAAGGTTCACGGTTCTTTGGCCCGTGCCGGTAAAGTTAGGGGACAAACACCAAAGGTAGCTAAGCAAGACAAGAAGAAGCAGCCCCGTGGACGTGCTCACAAGCGTATGCAGTACAATCGCAGATTCGTCACTGCCGGTAATTGATAATTTTGATTATTAGATTAGTAGAACATGTCAAACTTTATTCTTTTCTGATGTGTGATTCTGATTTTTGTTATTGTAGTTGTTGGATTCGGTAAGAAGAGAGGACCCAACTCATCTGAGAAGTAAGATCGTGGATTGGATTGAAGAATTATGTCGTTCCCCTTAGCTTTTGAAATATGTTAAGAATCTTAATTTCATTTTTATTTTCCTTTTTTTTTTTGGGATTTAGTGTTTTGACTATGAATTGTGAACCTTTTTTGTGTTAGTTAAATATCAAACTTAATTATTTATTTTGCATACAGTTCTTTGCTTGCTTTAAGAACTTAGGCTTTAGTTATTTGAGCGTAAGTGTAACCTCAGGTCCATCAAAGCAA
>Ga0315915_1006330_pt1 | contig 14480 bp, 10 predicted proteins | sample MpolbnodulesMG_FD_207738 | JGI IMG/M metagenome (GOLD analysis project Ga0315915, IMG submission 207738) | Medicago polymorpha root nodule microbial communities from Los Angeles, California, United States - branched nodules | ecosystem: Host-associated > Plants > Roots > Nodule | place: USA... | reverse complement strand
CAAAGTAATTTTCTAACTATCTGCTATGCTTTAGCCGCTTTCATTTTTGTCATGGCTTCTACCAGAAATGGAGCTCCCAAATATTTCGTTTAGACACAACTTGTGCAATAGCTTCATGTCAATATCACTTTAAGTGGTTCATTTATTGAAACAATCAATAATGTAAGCTGTTATTATTTAATAAAACGTATTTCTGTCTGTGCTTTTATGTCAACAGATATGGTTACAAAGATGTTCGAAAAGAAAATCACCAGACTTTTGAGCAGCTGTTGATTGAGAGTCTAGAGAAGTTTATACGCCGTGAGGCTCAAGAGAGATCACTAGAGAGTGATGGGGATGACGATATTGATTCAGAGGATGAGTACTCTAGTTCTAGAGTTCTAATTGCCCCCAATGGAAGTGTTTACTCACTTGGGGTTCCTCTTCTTGCTGATTTTCAGGATACAAGCGCCTCTGTTTTAGAAGCAACCACATCAGAGGTTTTAAGTTCCACAACTTCCGATTCCCTGTTGTTTGATGCTGAACAGAGCCTTGAGAGGGAGTTGTCTTTTATTCACAAGGCTAAAGAATCTGGAGTTGTTTATCTTCTTGGTCATGGAGATATAAGAGCAAGGAAGGACTCTTGGTTTATCAAGAAGCTAGTAATAAACTATTTCTATGCCTTCTTGAGAAAGAATTGCAGGAGGGGGATCACAACTTTAAGTGTGCCTCATTCACATCTGATGCAAGTTAGCATGACTTACATGGTTTGAAAACCAGTTTTACTGCCCAATGGAACAACAATTTACTTGGAATCCACCGTGTGATAGCGGTAGCAGGTGCCCAAAAGGTTTTATAATGGAGTGCACAGTTCGACCTGTAAGCTTGATCCCTTCTAGGTGTTTGATCTTGGTCTAGCTCATCTTCAGAAATCGTAGTGATGTTTGTTGCGGTTGCGTGGCTGCCATCTTCATATACGGAATTGAAATATGCTGATAACAAAAAGAACAAATATTTTAAAAAAAATCAACACAGCATTATGTATACACATCTGTGAACAATTCCACTTCAACGCGAATGTACAACTATATGGACACTGAGTATTGTACAGTGGCATTGAATTGCCTTTACTGTAATATATATGAAAACTGCTGTTGACACATCTTGTTTGGCTGAAAAACACATAAATTACTCAAATGCCCCCATCGGCAGTTAACTGCCGCAGAGTGTAACCGGCGGTAGTTAACTACCGAAGTGGTTATTTTCCATCGGCAGTTATCTGCCGTAGCAATTTTTTAAAAAAAAAACTCCTTCGGCACTTAAGTACCAAGGAGTTGTTTCATACTTTTTAATTACACATGCAGCCATCCTCATGATAACGATGCATGTGATGGTGGTGGTACTGTGAAGGAACATGGCCATGATCATTCACATGCACTCGTTGTGACAATTACCGGGAAACACACGTGAAGAGCTCCCTGAGGTTCTTGGAACCTGCCGCCTTAACCATCTGGATGCCTCCAAAGCTGTTTGTCTAAAGCCTTGATTTCCAATGGGACTTGTGACAATTACCTTTTGGAAGAGGGAAATCCAAGTTGCAAATGTAGATAATTGAAATTGAAATTCTAGATTCTTGTCTCCATATACCTGTTTTCACAAATCATCATTCGTTCAATCAATTTGAATCACACCGTAGTCTAAAGTGATGTGTAAAAAGTATGAAACAACTCCTCGGTACTTAAGTGCCGAAGGAGTTTTTTTAAAAAAAATTGCTATGGCAGTTAACTGCCGATGGAAAATAACCACTTCGGTAGTTAACTACCACCGATTACACTCTGCGGCAATTACTGTCGAGGGGGCATTTGAGTAATTTATGTGTTTTTCAGTCAAATAAGATGTGTCAACAACAATTTCCAATATATATTCCTTTCTTCATGAAACATTTACTTGGGCGAAACTCCATTGAAATCATATTTACGTTTTGTCTAAAATATTTGAATGTTGTGTCTAATGTATTTAGGTTTTTTATTTCACTAATTATTGATTTAAGTATTCATTCCCGTGATCCATCTATGAATCACTGTCAAAAAAAAATAAGGTTGGGGATAACTCTCGAGATGAATGGTTTAATTCAAGTTGTAACTAGAGCTTACTACATCCCCGAGTTGAAGAATAAACTCCTGAGTATAGGACAACTTCAACAAAAGAATTTAACTATAGTTTTCAAAAGGATTTGACAACACATGCAAAAGAGGAATGATACTAAAAATCCCACCAAACAAAAATTTATGACAGTCAACTTTTTCTGCAATTTTCACGGCTCACTTCTATGTAAAGTCCAATTCCTATATACTACGAAAGATCGTTACAATTTGCATGCATGATCGAGTGCCATGTTATAAAGTGGCGGAGGCAATTTTTTAAGGAAAAAATTGCAATTTTTTTAAAAAAAAAATTAAGGAAAAAATTGCAATATTTTTTTATATCTTTGTCTGTTTCAATGAATTTCTTTTTGGGAACCCTATTTAAAAAATTTAAGTCAACTGCATACGACAATTTCTTTTTCCTCCGTTGGGCATTATGACTTATCTCAAGTCAACAACAAAGTGTTAAAAGGGATAAACTAAAAGTATGTACACTACAATTAGTGGAAAACAAAAAAAACAAAGGCACAAAATTATAACGATTTTTTCAGTAACCACTACAAGTTTGGTTAGGGACTAGGGTAGTCTACATTATTTTAAGATTTAGGCAACACTTGCTACAAGGAAAGTCTAACTAGAAATTGTTGCGTTTTATGTATTGAGAAAATTGTAGAGTAGCTTGTTTGTTCCAATTATTGTTAATCATTCCCGATATGATTTGACAGTGAATAAATAAAACAAATTCAAATGTAGGCATGTTGATAATTATAATTATTTTGATGCTCATAAATTGGCACCCTTGCGATTTCTTTTTTCCTCCGCGGGTACCATGACTTATATAAAATCAACAACAAAGTGTTAAAATGTAGAAACTAAAGGTAAAATACTGTACAACTAGAGGAAAAGCAAAACCTGTGAAATAATAGCACAAAAATTAGAGAAAATCATATGTTAGTATGCATAAGGTATTTGCAAATTACTACTAATCTTTCCCTTAGTTACAATACTACACATATGATACATAGCAACATTTCTGATTTATTTGTGCTATGCAATCAGTGTCAATTGAGAGACTAAACTAACACTTTACAAAATTCTATAAACTCATACTTCTGATGTTTGGTTAATGAACTAGGAACTAACTTAATTTATTTTCTTAAATACACTAAAATTTCAAACTATGAGCTTTCTATTTTAGTTACTGTCTTTTAGTGCTTTAAGCTAGCTTCTGGCCTTTGGGTGAATTTTGGCAGAGGTTGAGAGGTAGCATAATGGAGGTTAATATGGAAAGCTTGTATATGAGAATCTCAAAGAACATTTTACACCGTAAGGTGAGCTTTGCCCTCTTTAAATATCTTGGTTTTCCGGCAGAGTTTAAATCACTCTATTTTCCTTAGTTCTATTAATCTTTGATTTTAGACGCTCTCTTAAACAACTAAAAATTTATTTGATAAAGCATTGTTCAAAGTTGTGTTACACACTTAAACTTCAAATAAAATATGGTATTTAAAGAATTTTTTAAATGATCATGAGTGTCATAGTTTTGGTTTTAATGTTAAAAATACGGTGATTGATTATAAAGCATTGCTTAGCTTATAATTCATTTTGCTTTTGTTAGGCAAACTAAATTTCTAAATATTGTGTGATAATCTTAGCAATGCATATAGGTCTTTCCTTCATGCATATTATTTTTTTTGAAGAGGCTTCATGCATATTATTTTGACAAACAACCATTAATGAACTAAGAATGTGAACCCCATGTCTTATTCAAAATTTCTTTAACCCTATGTGGTTATATCACAAATTGTAACTATTATCTAATGTTATTCAATTCAGTGCCAATAAATGTTGATGACAAATTATACATTCATCAAAAAATATGTGTAATTTGACATCAACACTCAGTTGCTTTAAATTGAAGAATATTATGTAGTAGTTAAAATATGTATTATAAGCAGACAATAAAGGGTTAACAAAACATTGAATAAACAAGTCGGTTGGCATTCTTAAATCATTTACGGTTGTTAAAAATTCAAAAATTTAGTAGGATAACACGTGGATAATACAATAGCAACACCCCCTCTCTAAAAGTATCTCGAAATTCATTTCAAATACTCTTTAAATCCTTTAACACCATATCTTACTCAAATTTTTGCGTATTAGTAACACAACTTTTAGTAGATTTGGAACCATTATGCAAGAGTCATAAAAACATAGAATTGTATGTAGTTTGAGGAATGATAAATAATATCTTGACCAGTTTGAGAGGGAAGTGTAAAATCTAAAGTTAATAGAGCTAAGGAAAAGGGAACGAGAGATCTGGAGGGTTACTTTGGTTAACTTGAATGGTTGGTTATTGTTTGTCTCAAGGAAATGCGATTTTCTTAATTTGGTGAATTCCAACAAAATTGTCTCGTTACTTGAAATTGTGAATCATATGTAGCCTATCATGTCGTATTTTTATCAAGAAAATCACAATTTTTATTAAAATAATACCCTCACTTATCAGTCCAAATTGAAAAACCAAATGTCCTGTCAATTTAACTCAGTTGATATGGACAGTGCATGATATATGCAAGATTCAGGTTCGAACCCCAGACACCAAAAAAAATTTGAAAAACCAAATAATTTAAAAAAAAAAAAGTAAGTCTACACGTACAAAAAAAAAATCTAAATCAAAGGAATTTTGGATTCCAAAGTAAAAGACAAATAAATAAGGTCATCGATTTTCTTTTTTTAAAATTTCAATTGCTTGAAAAATCTACCACTAAACCCGTTTATTTTAAGTTATCTTTTCTAAAAGTAAAATGACAAGAAATATGTATTTTTATATTTGTTATAAATTTATTAAATTTTTATTCGTGAGTCTAAAATGTTCATAAGAATAGGAAAAATAAAATCCAAAGAAAAGATGAGAATATAGTTCCCATAAAAATGAGAATATTTTCATTTTAATATTATAATAATATTAATCAAACATCTTTTAAAAAAAAATGAGAATAAATTAACTTTCGTCTTGTCCCCGTGACCATATCTCATTTAGTACGGACATTGCATTCTATATATACAGAGATCATGGTTCGAACCCAAAATTTCTCATTTATTCACATTAGAGTTGAAATTCTACCTACTTGTGACAAAAAAAAGACATTTAACTTTCATCCTTGTGTTTGAGAAAAATCATTCCTAGAAATAAATCCGATAAACTTGAAACAAACACCTCTTACACCCAGTGGCGGAGCCACATGCAAGTGACGGGATGCACTGCATCCCCTGGATTTTCAAAATCTGCACATTTTGCATGTATTTATTTCTATTTGAATCTCCTGATTTTTTTATATTGAACCTCCTGATTTTTTTATATTGCATCTAGTCAAAAGATTTTACACCTATAACCCATATGAATGACACGGCCCAATTTATTTACTTGCTTTTGATACTTCCTTTTTTAGTTTTTCCTATCTCAAGGCACTTACTTGTTTTTAACTACATGCTTTTGATCCATTTCTTTTATATATATAATTTTTGAAAGGATACATTTATTTTTATACTATATTCTTATTAATAATTAAATTCATCATGTTGAAGTAAAATTGAGGTACTTTGGTGATCGAACACAATTTCTACAAGTCATTTGAGAAGCCTTTACCACTAAACCAAATATGTTCTTGTGTTAAGATTTTGCAATCATAATATTTCATATTTTTTTCATAACTTAATCCTCCTTCCATCATAAATTATATGCATAAAAATTCACTTTATTTGTCTCAAATCATAAGCAAAAAAGACAAGCTTTTACCCTATTTAGTCATGTTGTTTACAAACAAATCATCTTTTCTAAAATAATTTTTTTCTTATTTTCATGAAGTTAAATACAAATTGTACTTAATTAACTCTCCCTCCTATTTCACTACCAAAAAAAAAACTCTCCCACCTATTTTCTCTGTAATCAATAACCAATGAAAATTATTTTTACTTCTTGTGAAACTTATTTCGAGTAGAATACAAAAGATATACAACAAATTATTATGTTTTAATTTTTTATTAAGTATGAATTGATTATTATTTTTTGTTATATTTTATGATGTAGGGAATATATCTTTTCCTTTTTTTCCCGTTCCACCTAAAGAGACTATAACTATAATCACTTTGACTAAAAAACTATGATCACTAATTGCTTATTATTTATGATATTCAATTTCATATTCAAACTTTCATGTGATAAATATTGAAATTAGTTATTTGATTGGAAAAAAATGACAAGTTTATAAATTTAGTAGTTTAAATAAATGCTAAAATTAAAAGAAAAAATAACTACGTAGACCTTTGGTATCTCTAATAAAGTTAAAATGCCTGAACCCCCTGATCAAAGATCCTGTCTACGCCACTGTTTACACCCAACAAAAGATACTAGATTGTGCAAAGCAAAACGGCTGATGATAAACATGGATCAAGATCAACCTTATTCGAAAGAAAAGGTTTGAAGCAATATTATGGGAACGAAACTTTACCTAATAATTAGAGAAATGAAGGCATCGTTTATAGTAAAACAATTATTGGCTACATTTGATTCGATGCATGGGATTGGAATAAACTTGAAACTAAATTGTAGTAAGAGTGTAAGATTGAGTGAATTTGAGAAGTAGGAGCTGAAAAGAGAGAGGGGAAAGATATGGTTTGAGAAACAAATGAGTGTAAGATTGTTCTTAATTTATAGACTCCAATTCTACTGTTAATAAGTTTGTATGTCCATTGGTAAAAAAAAACGAGCCTTGGTTTTTGCAAGAAAAAATGTAATTGAAGATGAAAAAGGGAAGAAAACGCTCATCTTTTTGATGGAGTACAAACTTGTTAAAGACTAGAGTTGTATCAGGAAAAAGAGGGGAGGAGTGTGGCGCAAGCAACCCCATGTGAGTGTTCTGTTTGAACTGAATTGTACACTCAAGATAGCTAATTGGTTGTTTTCTAAGATAGTTATAAATGAGAAAAACACAAAAAAATAAAATTAAGGACAATATATTTTTAAAGAAGTTTAGTAACTTCTTTAAAAATTAAAGAAATGTATAGTGCTCTGCAGAGTAAAAATTATAGTATAACATGTGTTTGAGCTGAAACATGGTTTTTCAATTGGCTTGATGCTTTTGTCAATTATAACAACATAATTTGGCCTCTTTTACAACAACTAAGTTTTTTTTTGGGGGCTTATAACAACTAATTTACCTATTTTTTGGACCCCCAAGGCACTCTTTAAGCATTCTAAAATAAGAAATTATTCTTTATAAAAGTCAAATATTTCGATTTCTAAGACAATAATTGCATGTATTTTTAAAAATATTTACTATTTATGGGTCTTAAAGAGTGTCTCGGGGGCACTCGTTAACATTTCTCATATGTAAACATTATTAGTTTAAAATTGCATCGTGTTACGGAGTTTAATTTCTTCCCCACATGCTAATCTGAAGGACGGTACTGCTCTGATTCAACTTGTTATGTTTGATCAAATGGCTGCCTCATTTATCAAGTGTTCATCAGTTTAGAAACTCATTTGTTTTGAAACTTGTTAGAGTATTTTCCATAATTGATTGTGATTTTCTTTTAAATTGATTTTTGTAAATATTTTCCAGCATCCCAAAATCGATGGCAAATAATTTTATTGATACGGAAAATGGAAACAAGTATAAGTAGCAAAACTTCCACAATTCGAGACCTAGTACATGTGGTACTACACCCACAATAATCAGCATCCCTACTATCTAAGCATACAATTAATCCGGTTCACAAACCACTTTATAGAATAGACATGTAGCTTCCGAGTGTTTTTTCAAAAGCCACCGCCAAGAAATATTTTTGATTATATCTACCACCTTTTTTAATAATGACAAAGATTTTCGTAAAACAACCTCTTGATCATCTTGTTATGGAGGAAGGAACAACAACTTTCTAACAATGTGAACAAATCCGATGGGAGTACCATCGACACACCAATCCAATAAACTTTTTTTCTTTTACCAAATTTGCAAGTTACAAATAAATGTTCCTCTGTTTCCACCAAACTTGGGCACCAGTGACAATCATATGCTCCCCCAATTGACAAGACACCGTTTAGCACCTAATTCAATAACCTTGGAAGCAAAGGTTTATCACTAATCATGTATCCCTCAAAATGATGTGTTTACATCGTTTCCAAATTTTCTACAGAAAAAGTCTTCGACTCAATCATATTCCGATTCGCCATTTGACCACAAAGAACAAATATCATTCCACCAAGTTTCAAGATTGATTTGCCTAGTTATAGCTTGATAAAATCGGAGTTTCCAACAATACTTTCCTATATCTTGCAACAAATGCATTTTGTTTGTGTTGACTGTTGACCCTATGGTTCGTAGGGGGGAGAGACGTTAATAATTCGGAGATTGGTTGGAAGTTAATACTACAAGTTCTTCAACAATTAAAAGTTTAGGCAATAGTAAAGTAGGTTGTGTGTTCGTCTACATTGTTAATCATTCCTTTTTTTTTTACTTATCGAGTCATATCCATGATTTGAGCTCATTTATAAAATTAATTTAGAAAATCTGAACTTAAAACTAACTCACCAAGTTCAATGATGCTTCATCACCATCCTCCAGTGATTGTTCAACCCCTCTTCTCACCATGGCTTTTCACAGATTTCCCATTCCCTTGTTTTATTTTTCTGAATAACCCATATGAGGTATTTTTTTTATTATGAAGTTTGTATTTTTAACATACAAATTTATGTTTTTTGTTGTTGTTGTTATTTTTGCAGTGTCTGATACACCTGCAATTTGTTAAAAATTAAAACACTACAGTTTCCAAACCATACAAATTCACGTGTAGCACATTTTGATCATTCTCGTTTCCATGATTAAATTAGAACAGTCCATGGTATATTGTTGAGTATCGTATCCAATATTTCTGTTTATGTTTCGTATGCTGCTATCTGTTAATAATTTATTTACTCATTTTTCAAACAGTTTTAAATAATAAATAAATTGTTACAAATTGCTCTATACTTTGTAGTTCATGTGTTCTACAGAAGTTTTCTGATGCATGACAATTCAATTTAAAGAATTATCATTATTTTAAACTTAATTGTGGGCTTGCCCGGTTGCCATTAGTTTAATCCTCTCTTATTTTGGGGATTGAATTTTTTTTGGAATTGATTAGTATATAATTTTCTATTGATTTAGTGGCTAATACATCAAATAAACACGCATGGGATGGAAGAAATGTGGTGACTCGGATTCGGAACTCCACAGAAAATATCCTCACAACGGAACAATTAGTATATGAATATTTGAGTATGACAAAGAGGCATTTTTTATTTTCTTCATACCATGGTACATGGTTTGGAAACTGTAGTGTTTTAATTTTCTCCTGTTAATAATGAAAAGTAGGAACCAACAAGGAAGATAGAAATTAATAATGTATAGTTTTTTTTTTTTAGGGGCTAACAATGTGTAGTGTTATTATGCATGAAATGTCATGAAATATTTGACCTTTTTTCATTCATGGTTCTCTAATTTGAATTTGAATTTGAATCGTTAAATAATTTTCTTTGTAAGTGTAAGCCTCTCCCCAAGACCCAATATCTGCTTCTACCGTATCTTCTGAAGCACCAGGTGTATCCACGAATGTGCATGTCAAGAGTGCAACATCAACATTGCTCCCTATTTCAGCTGGATCCCTTCTTGTTTGCCTTTTATCTCTATTCTCAAGCCTTTGAGCCATTTCTAGTTTCATTTTGAGTTTAGGAAGATTATAACATAACGGTCTATTTTGAATTTTGATGTTTCCATATACATAATCGTTTAGTTTGGCATTTGCAATTGAATTCTCGCGTCCCAATGTCACTTCAACGAGACTTTTAGGAAGCTTCAAATTCATGCTTCAGATGTCAAGTTCTCTTGCAAATAATGCCACTTCAGATGTTTACAGTTAAACCTATCTTTTAGTTTGACAAATATAAGAAATAAATAAAATCAAACGATTTGCTTTGAATAATACAAAACCAAAATCTTTAGAGAATTTATTTTCACACTAACATCTCACACGTCCTTCACATTTCAGTTTTTGCCCAGTTTAAATTATATAATCCAAACTATATATATCAGCAGAACCAGATTATATAATGCAAAACAAATTATTCATCATTTTGAATTATATAATTTGAACCCGGATGTGCTTAAAACATTTTTTTTTTTAACTTTTGTGTGTTTTTGTTGATTTGTATATGTGATTTTGATTGTTTTATATATGACCAACGTTCAGACGTGTTAGAGGCGGCAATACTATAATGACTGCATCAACCAGACGAGAGCGGTTAGAGCAAGCATATGTGGAGGGTTGGGTGAGAAGGGGTCGAGGAAGGGGCAACATGAGTGATAGATCTTGATCATCTCAGGGGCCATGGACTTGAGTCCAAGCCCTAAGTTTAGGAGGAGGGACCACAAACATCAAGAGTATTTGGAGCATGACGAGGTTGAGGATGCTCAAGATGATGGATTTCCATATGTTGAGAAGGAGGAGGAGGCACCCGAGCTAGATTCATTTCCTTGTGGGCCATTACACATGTCTATCCTCACCCCCAATGTGTGTATCATGTGGAAGGGAGATGTAAGATACCGCCACTTATATTCTGTTGTTATTTTTGTACTAATTTTTGCTTATGTATTATCAGACGTGTGTTATTTTTGGTTATATTGTTGTCCAACCATATCATAATATGGATTATGATGTTACAAGCAAGGTTTAAACAGTTTGCGATGGGTTAATTGAATTTTATGCAAGATACATGTGTTCCTTTGACTGTAGTTATAGTCTAGGAACATTTTATAGCTATAAAAAGTCTTCATACTTCAATATTTTCATTCACTCTTCACTTTTCATTCATTTTAAAATTTTATTTCTTAGTTTTCATTTGGGTGTAATTCATAATATCATGGTCATTCTTGGCCATTCATACCATCCTCGAAATTGTTGTGTAGTTTTTGTGGGATAATACGACAATCGACAGTGAAATTTTGATGATAACAAAGTTAAAAGAAGCTCACAATGTTTATTCTTTAGAAAATGGAGTATAGCCTTAAAGTTTGAGGTCCTTTCATCTTGTTTAGCTTCCACAGATTCTTGCTTGATGATCACACTTCCTAGTTGAACTTCGAGAACCTATTCCTTTTTCCTTTGAGCAGGAAACTCCTCCTTGATCTAAGATTTGAAAGCTTCTAGAGGAGAGTCTCAAAGACCTCTCGTCTAATAAATAACATATCAAACACTAAAATTTTAGCAAGCATCTACATTGCCAAGTGCGAGGTCTCGAGTTAGTAAATATGATTTTTTTTAATTTTTTTTTGTAAATGATGTGATAAACATTGTTCGCCACTCAATACATCCAATTATAAAGTTTCAAGTTTGTGTCAGAATAAAAATATATAATTGTTTTTTTGGTCAAGTGCAAGACTGCCTTAAGACATTTACTTTTTAAGGTGAATAAACGAGGTATACGAGGTTCGAGCCGTGATCTATGTATATATAATACAATGTTTTATTAACAAAGCTAAACTCATTAGGATAAAAAAATCCAATTTAAAAGAATAAATATTCAATCTAGTCATTAAACTATCACTATCTCACCAATTTGGTCCATAAACTTTTAAAATCAACTAAAAATCACTAAACTATGAGTAATTCGTCAATTTGATTGGTGGACTAATCTAAGGGTTAAATTCATGGACAAAAGTATAGTTGAGGAATTAAATTAACTTACTTTCTCATATTATAATGATGTTTTAATTGATTTTAATAGTTTAAAAATCAAAGTGATGGCAAAATTAAAAAAGAATTTAGGAATTAAAAACCAAATTTAGGAACAAAATTCACTGATTAATCAATTTAAAAAAAATTAAAAGGATTAAATAAGTTTTTCGTCCCTATAAATATATCGAATTTTGATTTTAGTCCCTAAAAAATTAAACCGAATGTTTTCATCCTCACAAAATTTTTTATTTTGATTTTGGTCCTTAATGGCCACTTTATGTTCATATGAATGTCAAGATTATAACTTTTTTATGTTAAAATTGTATTCATGTTATGTCCGTTTATTATGTTCAACTTTTATATATTCATATTATGTTAAAAAAGTCAAAAACATGTCAAAATTATATCGATTAAGGACCAAAAGCAAAATAATTTTTTTTTGTGAGGATGAAAACGTTCAGATTAATTTTTTAAGTATTAAAATCAAAATTCTGTATATTTACAAGGACGAAAAACTTATTTAACCCAAATTAAAAAGACGAGGTTTGCTAACTAAGGGAGTCGAATAGAAAGGTTTAATTAAATGAACAGCTAGAAGATGGAGACCGTCCGGGATTCCAGATATTGGTCTGAAATTGACCCACCTACCAATCACGTGTCAGAAAACTATTGGTCTCTTTGTCATCAACAAAACTTTCATCAATTTCCCAAACATTAATTTGGACAAAAATGTCATGTAAAAATTAAATAAAACTATAGTATAAATAAATAAATGCAAAAATACAGCGTCAGTTTTTCACTTTGTCACGTCACTTAAAATAACGAAGACGAAGAACATTTCGCGTTGATATCAGATTCACTCTTCGCCATGGCTGAACCTCCTTCTTATGGTTTAGGTCCTCGATTAGGTCACTTTTCTATCTTTTTCTTTGCTAATTAATTCTTCAATGTTTGGATCTTGTCATTATTTTATGTTAAAATCCAAAATTAGGGTTTGTTTACTGTTTTACTTCAATTAGCTTTTTGTTGATGTCACTGATATGAATCATTGATGCGTATTGCTTCACTTTTAGCATCTGTTTGAATAAGTGCTTATGTATAAGCTATTTGTATAGCAAAAGATAAAATTAAGTTTAATTGTTTTTTTTATAAGCTATAAGCTGTTTTCATAAGTTTGCTTTTATCTGATGAATTAACTTGGTATTGACAAATTTGTTACTATTTTAAAAAAACTTAGGTGTTGTTTGGATAAACACCTTATTTTGCTGCTTATAGCATAATCACTTATGAATATGATATTTCTGCAATACATGATAAAATTAAGTCAAACTGTTTTTGTATAATCTATAAGCTATTTTCATAAGCTATTCTAGAGAGCTTATGGAAATAAGCTGAAAACAGCTTTTGAGCATGTCATAAGCTGTTTTCTTATGTTCTCCCAAACAGCGTCACAAGTGTTTCTGCCAGTAGATTAGTTCAGATAAGCCAATCCAAACAGGGCCTTAGGTGGGTCATGAAATCATTTGCTTTTACGCTGCGTAAAATAGTGTCATAATACCATAGGGAAGAAAACTTCAGCCTGGTTGTTAGAAACAAGGAATGGAAGATGATGTTTGTTTGATAGAAATGGAAGCGCCTTAGGAAGGTGGATTTCATTTGCAGTTAGAGGAACTTCAATAACTTCGAAGGCGTGGAGGCATAGACTGAAGTCACATGTTGAACACCTTGCTATAGTCATTGGATTTTTTTTTTTTTTGAATTTTCACAAAAAGCTGTTTGATTCATGTGAGTTGCTCAATCACAAGAAAATGTTTAGTTTGCAAGAAGCCTTGCTAGGACATCTGATGGCATGGTTTGCAAGGATCTTTGAATGAATAAGGGTTGGGAATAATGAACACGGTTCTAACGGTATGCCATGACACGATGAGAGGATATGTCTGTAAAAATGCAAGATATAACACGGCGGGTTATAAATATACAAAATAAGAATATGAATCATAAGGAGTGACAATAAGCATCATTACAAAGTCATTTCTATGAGAAAATTTAAAGCATAATTAAAGTGGCATCAACTTTTCAAAAGTCATTATTGTTACTCCTTATTTATGGACAAAATAAAACACTGTAATGATCAAGTTCTCATTGCATTTTACCCTTATTTGTACAAAAAAATAGGATTCAATCTAGTGGTATTTATATTATCTGACATGAATATGAATATAACTGTAGTAATGAAGCCATGCCACTAGGGAAAGAAAAAGGAATTTAAATGGAGGATACAATGCTTCAAACATAAAATAGAAAATGGCCATATCACTAAATTAGTTCTATTTATGTGACCGCTGAAAGAAGAGTCTAGTGTAATTGGTGGTGATGCAGGTCAGTAAATGGCTTATTGGTGAAGATTGCAAATTAGAAATATGCAATTGGTGAAAGCATGTATCAATGATGTGACTTTAATTTCTACGTAGGAAAAGGGATGTTTGGTGTGAAATGCTGTTTGTGGAATCATCTTTGTCAAGTTGATTTGAACTCTTGTAAATAGCTAGTTGCTATTGTGGACTTGTAGTATAATTTTATATC
>Ga0315915_1006329_pt1 | contig 14484 bp, 14 predicted proteins | sample MpolbnodulesMG_FD_207738 | JGI IMG/M metagenome (GOLD analysis project Ga0315915, IMG submission 207738) | Medicago polymorpha root nodule microbial communities from Los Angeles, California, United States - branched nodules | ecosystem: Host-associated > Plants > Roots > Nodule | place: USA... | reverse complement strand
GACTTGTTTTATCCATATGTCTATATATCAAGAGTTTCACATCATAATGAGGTACACACTCTAAAGTTTTGTACCACATGAACTCTTGATGAGTCGTGATATACTAGAAAACACGCTTAGATCTGACCATAGAGCCATAAGGGTATAATCGACTTGTTTTATCCATATGTCTATATATCAAGAGTTTCACATCATAATGAGGTACACACTCTAATTTTGAGAAATCTCTACAAAGCACCTTGAGACCTCATTGGCTTAAATATTGGACTATCGTTGCAGGTACACTCCACAATTAGTGAAGGACAATCGATAACTACCATGAACTATTGTTGAAGATTCTTTGTACCTCCTTCTATTGACACTTATGTTCTCTACAAGAACAATTTTTATAGCTCTATTATATCCTAGGGATCAAATTAAAACAATAATATTATTCTTTTTTCGATATTTTCCCATTTGTGTAATGAAAGGTTATAAAATAATGGGAACTTGTTAAGATGATAATGATATCCTAAGTTAGGTAAGTTTTTTATATGATCTCTTTACTAAGCATGCTAAAGGGTCAAACACGACACTTTAATTTACTTAAAAGGCATTTAATAATTATTCTAATTTTATGAAGGTTTTTTTACAACTCCATAAACAGTAAAGTTTGATGTATATAAGGAGAGGATGAGCTTTAAAGGATAAACTGATAAAACTTTATTCTATTTCTATCATATAAAGAAACTATGGTTAAAACTCTCAAGTTTTTTTATGTTATGATTATCTTTCTTTCACTATTTCTTGTTGCAACAAACGTTAATGGTAATTGATTTTTAATCCTTTTAACTTTTCTTAGTTACTCTGTACATAATATCAAATATTATTTTAATAATATATTTTTATTCTCTATTTTCATTACAGCAATTAATAAATGTTCTCAAGATTCTCATTGTCCAAAAGATATGTGTAAAAAACCTACAAAACCGAGGTGTGTTGTAAGCCCTAAACTACCACTTTCCTCAAAATCGGGCGTATGCACATGTGTTTGAGTGGTGTGGACATGGCATTCTCCAAAAATATTCCAAGAGCTATCATTTAGTTATTGTGGTAGCACCCAATAATTTGACGTATTTGGTTCTATTTCTATGTTAACGGTTCTTATAGTCAATAAAATGATTGAGGCAACATATAATATTATTTAGATAGTATTCTACTCACTTAATATCATATGTATTATATTTAATTTTGAATCCTACCACCTATCATAGTAACTTTGATAATTAAGTTCAAAGATAGTTTTTATGTTACTTTTAAGCCCATAATATTATATTTATGCCATAATACTATTACACTTATAATTTTCTCACAATTAATAATTCTACTGTATCTTTTTTCTTAACAATAATCTAAAATGTTATGACATGTTTACCGATATGATGGTAACAAGAGGAAGCTAGAGGGGGTGAATAGCTTAGCTTCTTTGATTAATAATGTTTGCGGAAGCGTGGTTTATAAAACTTGTTTAAAAAGTTATGACTATTGGATTATACTAGAGCTTCAATGATAATAGAAAACAATGAACAAAGATAATTCAACTTCGAACGAGAAATTTAACTATGATGAATAATTAAACACCAAAATAGGTTTAAACAATTTTGATATATATGATGAATTAAGCACCAAATTAAACTCTACAATGAGAATGATTGAATCAATAAGATTTTGAAAATAGGTTTAAGAATTTCTTCAATCAAAAACATGTAGCACATTAGCTAATTCATCATAATCATATATCACAAAATTGATTTGCATAAATTTAAAGAGATATATAGGAAAAGAAAGACACTGAGATTTATAGTGGTTTCCCTTTTTCATCTTCACTAAGGGTACATCCACTCTTCGTTAAAGAAAATGACTCTTCTAAAGACTTCCACTAAGATGTAGAAGATGTTTTACAAGTGTATGATTACAAAGATTCCTTTGATTCCTAATCTTTTATGCTAAGAAATCACACAACGAATCCAATCTTCAAACTCTCTTAAAATTGGATAATCCACAAGGTTTTCAAATCTCAAGTTTGCATGCCACTTAGATCTTCTACTCTAAGAAATCTTCTTTGCTATGATATTATTCAAATCTCTTGCATTTAATCTCAATATTGATATGATTCAAAGAACTCTGATATGATTCAACACCTAGAGGTTAAAAACCTGAGGCAATGGATGAATCAAATCTTACTGAATCGATTAAAAACCCTTAAACCAAAACCCTGAGGCAAGCAATGATTCGATTCAACAATTTCAAGGAAATAGTTTGAAAACGTATAAAACAAGGATCATTTGAATCGAGGCAATAATCTTGTGGATAATTTTGCGACGAAAATATGCTAGATTGTTTTAACAAAGCTAGCCAACCACTTATAACAAAACGGCAAAGACATCATCAAAATCAAATTAAAAGAACATTTACATGTCCTTCTTTTAAATGACAAGGAAAACTAAAATTCCAATAAATTATTATAACAAATTACTACAATAATTTTCTAGGTCTTCATGAATTATTTGTTTTTGGCATGTCTTCTTCAATTTAGAATATTGGCTTAAAGGTATGTTTAGTCCTTGCAAATAGGCGCCATTTAAAATTTCGTCCCTGTAATTGCTAATCCTGGCGATTTACCCTTGCATTGTTTAATCAGTTAAAAATTCGTCCCTCAACCAAGTTAATCACTGCCACGTCACTGATTAGCTGAGGTGGCACTGCTGATTGATTCATACGCACGTGAAATGACCAAAACACCCTTAGTTGTTCCAATTAAACAGGAAAGGACCAAAATACCCTTAGTTCTTTGGCTCAATTCATTCTTCAATGTCTTCCCTTTACAACCTCAAAACCTTACCTCTCCAATCCAATACCTTCTCTGGTTCAAACCCTCCATCCATAACCACACTCAAATCACTCGAATCTCTTGATCTTTCACACAATTCACTATCATGGTCTCTCCCAAACTCTTTGAATTCTCTCACAAACCTTCACATAATCGATTTGAGCTTCAATAAACTCACCGGTTCGTTTTCTGGCGTACATGAAGAAGGTTTTTGAGTCTGGGTTTGCGACATGGTGTGGAGTCGACGACCATCACCGGCGACGGCAACAACGCTGCTGTTCTCAATCGTTTTTGTTTCCGGGTTCGTTGGGTTTTCCGGCCACAGCGTGTTCCCGGGTTTGTTCGTTTGATTTGGTGGTTAAGAGCATCATGACGGCGACGAAGCTGTTGTATTTGTTGACGGCGGCGAAGCTGTTGGATTTATTGAAATTGATTCGTTGAAATTGTTATCTAATCTTCTACTAATTGTTGTTGTTGTTGTTGTTGTTGGGTTCATCATTGAGATTGATGGTGTTGGTGGGGGTGGTGACTATGTGATGAACATACAAAATAGGATAAGAGTAGATTCTGATTTTTTTTTAACTCAAACTAGAAAGAAGAAAAACGAAGAGCAAAGAATGAAAGAAACAAATAACAGTCCATGTTTAGCACACATGGGTGGAAATGATAGTATGTCAGTGGACATTTTCAATGTCTAGGAAACAAGGGGGCTTTTGGGTTTTTTCAATGGAGAAAGAAAGGAAGAGGACGATCTGCAGAAGAAGAAAGGAAGAGGAAGATCGAAATGAAAGATAAGAGAAGAGGGGCATGTTTATGAAGATGAACCAAGGGTAGTTTCGTCATATTGCATTGGTCTCAGATGAAGAGGGGCATTTATGTCCTTTCCCGTGCCCAGATGGATGACATGTCAAGTGAAAACCAGTATAACAGCGCCACATCAGTAAACAGATGACGTGGCAGTGATTAAGTTGGTCAAGGGACGAATTTTTAACTGATTAAACAATGCAAGGGTAAATCGCCAGGATTAGCGATTACAGGGACGAAATTTTAAATGGCGCCTATTTGCAAGGACTAAACATACCTTTAAGCCTAGAATATTTATATATGATTCTATGAACTAAGATTTGTATTAATAGTGATATAGTACTTATGTGTGTTTAACATATTTTTCAACTTAAAATAAACATGTATAACTAAACTTTTTTTTGAACAAATGTGTAACTAGGAAGGACCTAGTAGACACCAATATGTCGATAATAAAAGAGATTACAAAATAGGGCTTGTGTGTTAGGGGGTGGAAGGTCCACCAAACCCTTCAAATCAATAAAAGTTATAAGATCGCAATCATAACCTTATATGGCTATAGATTTGAAAAACAAAGGGAATGATTACATTGTACCAAATGAACCCTAATGTTTAACTAAACTTAATATACTTAAGTATAGAAGATTAGGTCATGCATGTTTTCCTTATATTTCACTACTTGATAGTGACTAGGTATCTTTACCTACAATTCTATAAATAGTAATTAAGTTTTGCACATAATTGGATCATTGTAACATAATAACGATTCCAAGACTATTAAGCATAGGATGACCTAGTTATACTATGATTACACACAATTCAAAGGTATCACTTATAATTAGAATTCGGTATATTGTCATACCTAGGGCTACCCAATCATACAATTAATCTACATTTGCTAAAGGTGACAATGTGTTCAGAATTCCCTAGATTCTCAGGCCAGCATTACAAAATCATACAACTCGTCTATATGTGCAAACAGTCTCACTATATCTAGAATTACTAAGATTCTTGGCTCTGAGGTTACTAAATCATGCAATATGTACCCAATTATTTCTAACTAGAATAAATAAACCCTACTAATAAACTAATAAAAATCAAAGCTCAAGCAAACTGTCTGACGACCATTTTTAGTGGTGTTAAGCTGTCAGTTCACATAATTTTATGTGTACCCCATGAACTAATATTTTAGGAACGGATTTAATTGGAGGGAGTTAAATAAGAATAGTCATTATAATTATAATGAGTAATAATAAAAGTTATAAACGAACGTAAACATAAATATAGTGATTGTATTCAAATAAATCAATAGATTACATAATTCAATCAGTTATATAGAGGTTCCTCTACATGCCCTAATCCGATGAGATTAGATCATCATAATATTCTAAACATAAACAAAAGTATATGAAAACCAATACATGAATCGTAATCATCGTTGGCCAATTCTTCACCTCTGAAATACTTCATATCGCTTGTAACCTTTCTATAATGGGTTTTCGCCTTTTTCCTATCAAGAGAGCGTGTTTTTAAATCAGATAGTGCCTCTCTATTAATAGGTGTGAAAAATCTTATTTTCTAATACAGTTGTTGTATGACATTAATGCCCCAGATTTTGATCCAAAACATTACTTAAATAAAATTTATTCTTTGGAAGAAAAAAATATTATTCTAAAAAAGTATATATTTACTACATTTCGTTTTATAAGAAAATATTCGTTGTTGCATTATTTTGAAACAACTTATAAAATTCTTAAAAATAAAATAAAATTGAAAGGTAGAGACAATTCAACTAAAATGGAATACATATCAACTCCATATTACATTTAAAAAAAAAAAAATTTGAATTGCAAATACAATTATAAACCCCATAAAAGTGCCCTAAAATACTAATAAAAATACACATCAACTAAAAAAGATTAGAAATGACCAAAAGAATATAATACACGAAATGATTTGGATATTGTCGTGTTAATGCACACATCCACGACTAATGATTTGGATATTGTCGTGTTAACTCACACATCCACGACTCAATGATTTGGATGTGTTCGTTAATACGACAATATCCAAATCATTTAAGCATGAAGTGCTTGATATGCAAGACTAAAATGATTTCGATATTGCCGTGGTAACGCACACATCCACGACTAATGGGAGAATGAACCGTTCAATGGTTCCTGAAGGCTCGCCACCCAGTGACATTAGCCCAATAAAAACTAGACCACTTAATGGTCTCTGTAAAGTCTGTCACCTAGTGACATTAGCTCAATAAACACTAGATCACTCAATGGTCCTTGCAAGGCCTATCAGTTAACGATAATAGCCCAAATACTCCATGCTATGCTATGAAACTCAATGTCACCCCTAAAACCAAAAATAAAAAAAATGACATGAAACTCATCAACCCCTAATATTTTATAAACCACAAACCATATTTAAAATTATATATAGTTATGAACATGCCAATAATCAAATTCTCACAACAATCAACACAGTATTCAATAGGAACAAGAAGTCATATTTATAAAATATCTTAGGTAATAGGAAAAAATTTCTCAACAGAAATAGTGGAAATAAAGTTCCCATCGTTTTCTCCACCCGTCACTCCTAATTGCTTGCAGATCAGTGGTGTCATTGGCTGGAACGGCGTTTTTGGAAAACTTTAACATTTTTTAGTTTAAAAAAAAATGTTGGAAAAAGTTCGAAGACGAGATCTCTGGGGGATTTATTTCCAATTTCATATCTAGTTGTGTTGTTGGGTTTTTCAATAGGTTTTATGCCTTTCACCTATCTAGGGTTTCCTATTTTTAGGAGTAAGCCTACGATTTTTCATCTGCGGCCTATGGTTGACAAGATCAAGGATAAGTTCACTTCTTGGAAAACCTTTTTCCTTTCCTCATCTATAATTGCTCGATTAGCCTCCTAAAATCAATAGATAAATTGATCATAAATTTTACTATGTTGGTGATATTATGGGTGGGTTCGAACCATTCAAAATTTAGTACTAGACGGAATAACACAAGCAATGCAACACAAGTCAAAACAACACAATACAAGGCATAACAACATAGGACAAACTTTTATGGTTTTGATGTAAAGACAAAAGTTTGTCACACATATACTCGTAAATCTCTGGCCTCATACCACTCTCAAACTTCACACATTTCGAAACCATAGCATCCTCGGCATTGATGTACAGACAAAACCTTGAAAGCTCCTCGAACTTCGCTGCGTACTCTACTACGGACAAGTTCTCCTGCTTCAAGTTCAAAAACTCCACTTCCTTCTTGGTCCTCAAATCCTCTGGAAAGTACTTCCTTAGAAACTCACTCTTGAACCTTGCCCAAGTTACAACCTCTCCACTAGCCTCAAGTCTCCCCTTAGATTTCGTCCACCAGTACTCAGCCTCCTCAGCAAGCATGTGGATAGCCAACTTGACCTTCTGATCATCACTAGTCATCATAGCACGGAAGATATTCTCCATGCCCTGCGTCCAGGTTTGAGCTCCCTCCGGGTCAAACCTACCCTTGAACGTTGGCAGATTGTTTCTCAAGAAACGATCGAGCCTCCGCTCCTCAACTTCTCCAGGATCCCGATGACCAACTATCGCCTGCTCGTTAGCTTGAGCCAACACTTATGCCATTGCAGCCAAAGCCTCTGCAATCGCCGCATCATCTCTACCACCAACCATCTTACTTCTACACAAACCAAACCAAAAGATAAGAACAACACCACAACAAAGCAAGTATCGAAGGCAACTCAATACCATTCGCATATAACAAGAAATTTCACCGAGTTTCTGGTCTGGACAAGACCAACTAGGCTCTGATAGTAACTTGTAACACCCTACTTCTATTAAAGCGATAAAACACGCAAATAATAAAAATATTCAAATAGTTCTCAAAACATGCATACTAAAAATTTCACTAAACGTTGCAGTGGATAAATAGCATACATCTCCAAAATAGCCATGTCATAAGCATTATACATACATCATCAAATAAATCTCCAATCTCAACATTTGAATAAAATCTCAACAACATATCAATACGAAATAAAAGAAAAGACCAACAACCTAGATCAGAGCCCTATACTAAGACTCCAAAAACAGATAATGGAGGAAGCTTCCGCTATCCTCAAGCACTCACCAAGCAAGCAACAAAACTACTCATGCACGCCGTCTACCCATTCATACAAATAGGTAGGCGGTCAACCAAACGACCACTGGGTGTTAGCTTCACATCCTCATAATCAAGCATAAACAATTGAAAAGATTTTCATCAAATTAAACTTCAAATGATTAAGTGAAAGAACATTCAACTTCAACACTATTCATCAACACAATTAAGTTCCAATCATCATAAGTATGCAGTTCATCAATCACATCCATAACTAAACACATAAACAATCAAGACTCATGTCAAATCATACTATACGCCTAGAAACGACTCCTACATGCATGCGGTACAATTCATCACTAAGGTCGTCACCTCATGATGCAACAAAAACATCATTGTCAACAGCTATAATCAACGGCTATATGGATGTAAACATCCAACACGACATATGATGAATGAACATATGACTCTATCAACCATGCATATGTTCACAACAATTCAACGGCTCTAATCAACGGCTATATACATATATACATGCACTCATCACCAATCGCATCCAATTAATCATGTATAAAATTCACCATCAACAATCAACATTTAGTATATTCAACATCAACAACATCGACGACTTCATCACTATCAAATCATCATCAAGAGGCAACACTTTCAAAGAAAATCGACATATAAGGAATTTAACCAAAACTAAGCAAACATATACAATTGTCTCAACAAACACATGCACTACTCACATATGTTCATAGTAGCTTATGCATATGAGTATCCTAGGCCAATTCTAAGAAATCACAAAATCATGACAAGTTTATCTCTTTCCTTCATTTTCCAAGTTATCCGACAAAACAAATCAAACATGTTTGGAGACCTAAACTAAGTATATACACAAATCACATATGAGTGTAGTAGTGTATACATCAACGTCTCATAGGCCAAATCACTTAAATTCCAAAGTTTTGCAAAGTTCGTATCACTTAACTGTTTTTCAAAGAAATTCAAGTTTTCAAGACAAAACCAAGTTAAAGTCCATGAATCACATCCAAAACATTTTTACAAATCATAACAATACTAGACAACCTTAGTCCTACACTTTTTCCTTGAGAAATTGAGTTTTCAAAAAATTCATGTTTTTGAACTATTTTCAAAAAGTTATGATACGATTCACAAAACCAAGCTCAATCTAATTCAATTGATGTTACCAAAGTTTTAGAAGGCTCAAATACATTTAATTACATCAGAAGAATTAGTTTGGAACAACCCGGATCAACCCCGGATACCCGGAACACCCAAAATGGGGTGTTTTGTCACTGTGAAACTCGAACGGCACAACAATCTCGCCAGGGCGAGTTACAGCAAAACATCAACCCTGTTCTTGGTGTTTTCCCCCGCGGGAATCCACTCTTTTCAACCCCAAATTTGATCGCCTTAACCCTAAATTCAACCCCAAAACTTATACACTTGATTACAAACATAAAAAGGCATTCAAAACCACAACAAACATCGGATTAAAACACTATTTCATCTCAAAATCATCATCTAATTCATTTTCACCAAAAACCACCATTTTTCTCATTTCTTACTCAAACTTCAAAACAACCACACCAATTCAAAACCCATCAACACATGAACATAAATAAACATCAATGGAGCGAATTCAAACATTTTACAATACTAATCATACACCAATTCATGAAGTTTATATCACCCATAACTCTACATGAAAAAGGAACAAGAATTTTATCATTTAATTTCACAAAAATCTCAATTCATAAAATAATCACTTATGAAATTAAGTGGAAAAAGAGATTCTAGCTTAAATTATGAATGAACATTATCCTACTTACCTCAATCGAGCAAAAACCTAGCCTTAGCTTCACTTTTTCTCCTTGAATCTCTACCCTCTTCTTGCTCTTCAAGTTCTTCTCTATAACCCTTGTTCTTGCTCTTTCTCTCTCTCTACCTCTCTCAAAAGATTTGTGAAAATGAGTGAATGAGTTTATGTGACCTAATTTCTCTAAAGACTAGAGTTTATATATGCTCTACACAAATGTGCTCAACTCTCAAAAGTCTTAATGGGCTCAAAGTTCTCATTAACTAATTCAAAAAGTTCCTACACACTTAACGGATAAAATAACGAATAGTTACCGGCTCTTAATTAATTACCCCGCTTTACTAGTAACTTAGTAAAAAAATGATTTCTGCCACTAAAACACTACAGATAATCCTCATAGTGAAATTACTAATTTACCCTTGCTCTCAAAATGACCAAAATACCCGTGGGTCCAAAATCCACTATTCCCGAATAAAATACACACAGAGACAATTAATCACATACAAGTACATATATTCACACATAAAACAAATAAAATAAATCTAACAAAAATCGGGTTGTTACAAGAATCATCATAATAATGGTAATAGGATAAAAGAAGTGTTGTGGCTTCCGCCTATATACCCATGGGAAACCTTGTAGCCTTTCTGACTCTAGTCTAACTTGGTGGGATAGCATATTTATATCTATTAAGGATGATTTTAATCGTAATAGATTAGGTTTACCTATGTTTAGATTTTGTTAACGTTGGTTCCTTATTTTGTAAACTTTGCACTCTATTCCATTGAACAAGGTTTTATCCCTTTGGGCTTCCATGGTAAGATTTTTAACGAACTAGGGTAATTTAATGACTTTTTGTGTTATCATGGATTTTAGCCTAGTCCCCCAAGTATGTACATTTTTTTTTAGAATAAACAAATTTTATTTATGTCGAGTGTATGAGAAGCACAACAAACTCGCGGGCTAGGAAAACAAAACAAAGGTCACCGACATATCGGAAAACCCCAAACCAACACCGTAAAAAACTGCCCCAAAAAAATCTGCCCTGCTAACAACATGACAGCAGCCGAAACATGTTGCTACCAAAACCAGAAAAACTGATGCTGTCATATACAACACTGACAGCAGCACCAAAATAGTCCCGCAAGCACCGAATACCACAACTTCAACCTCTAAAGCACAGCAGACCAAGAAGGCCCTACTGTAGCAAACACTCAATAGGGTTCCACTGCCACCAATAGAACAAGCAAGCCGGAGTTTCCAACCGACTTAACCCCCATCACCACGACAAAACCTTCACCTCCTCCATTTCACGCGTCAAATTATTAAAAAATTGTCATTCCTTGCCCTCAAAAGGCTCCACACCACTGCGTGCCAAATCATTCCCACTCCTTTGCAGATCATTTTATTACTGAACGCTCCATCCCGAAAATCCCACAGAACAAAAAGATTTGGCGGAGTCAGGAACATAAAACCCATCTAGAACATAACATAATCCCATACCTTCATCGCAACCGGACAATGTAGGAAAAAATGATTAGCCGAATCGACCATATCTTTGCACAACATACATAATAGAGAGGCCTCCGGAGGAAGATATTGAATATGATCTTGGTTCGCTTTCGATGGAATTCTATTATGAAGTTTCCAAGAGAATGCCGCCACTTTGGACGATACCACATTCCTCCAAATACGAGAGAACATCTGGTCGCACTCCAACGAAATAGATCCCTCCTCAACCATCAAACCCTCCAACTTCTTGTACATAGATTTCACCGTGAACCTTCCATCGTCTTCCAACCTCCACCTCCAAACTTCCTCCTATTGTCGACTTAGAAACCCTTCCAACTCTTCCATCAATGCCAATAACATCTCATTCTCCCATACAAAAAGGTGACATCGCCAAGAAAAACACCAACCTCCTTCCGACATGACACCATCGCTCAAATCTTCCACCTTCGCATCCTTTTGGTTTGATAGAGAGAAGAGTTGCGGGTATTTAACCCGGAAGGCTAGGTCCCCCCTACAATGCTTCTCCCAAAATTTTGTGTTCGCGTCATTCCCCACCTTTCTAGTGGTTTCCGAGTTAAACCAATTTGGAACATCCAACCTAATCAACTCCCTCCACCATCTAGAAACATACCCGGACCAAACATACCCCTCCTCCACCAATAAACCTCGATTCGTCCTACCATACTTTTCAACTAAAACATCCTTTCAAAGGGAATTCTCTTCATTTAGTAACCTTCATCTCCACTTAGCCAACAAACTCAAATTCACCGCCCTTACATCCCTCGCCCCCAAACCACCCTCCTTTTTTGCTTTGCAAACCAAACTACATCTCACCCAATTAAGCTTCCTTCCACCCCCCAACTCCTCCCCAAACAAACTCCCTTTGGATTCTCACAATCTTCTTCCACAACGTCAAAGGCATCTTCAAATAAGACAAGTAGTTGATCGGAATAGAATTCAAGATGGAGTTTAGAAGCACAATTCTCCCACCAAGACTAATGAAATTGTATCCCTAATTATTAAGTCTACGGTTTCATAAGTCCAATAGCGGTTTCCAAGTACCACACCTTCCGGAATTCGCCCCCACTGACAAGCCTAAATATTTAAAAGGGAGAGCACCTTAACTACAATTCAAAAACTCGCACGCCATATCCATAAAATCCATCGCAAAATTAACCCCTATCAAGCAACTTTAATAAAAGTTAACTTTCAACTCGGAAGCCATCTCAAACCCCCTTAACAACGCTTTTAAGGTCCAAAGATTCTCCACCATTGGCTTCCCTATACAAAGAGTATTATCGGCATATTAAAGATGTGAAATCTCCAATCCATCCCTCTTAAAACGAAAACCTTCGAATAATTTAAGATGCACCACATTCCTCATCAATCCACTAAAACCCTCTGCCACCAAAAGGAACGAAAACGGTGCAAGAGGATCACCTTGTTTAAGTCCCCTTTGAATATTAATTTCTTCCGTTGGACTACCATTCACTAGAATAGACATAGTCCCTCCAAAGACACAAGTCTTTATCCACCACACCCACTTCGCCCAAAAACCCATCATATTCAACATATACTCCCAGAATCCCCAATCCACCGAGTCATAGGCCTTTTCAAAATCCACCTTTAAAATCAAACATTCCTTCTTGGCTTTCTTTGCAAAATTCACCAACTCGTCCACCACCAACACCCTATCAATCAAATTCCTTCCTTTGATGAAAGCCGATTGGGAGAACGATATAATTAAATCCATAAACTTTGCCAACCTCCTAGACAAAACCTTTGAAAGCAATTTATTAGTACACCCAAGCAAAGAAACAAGCCTAAAATCTTTAAGTTCCATGGGAGAATTGATTTTAGGGATACGAGTAACAAAGTACGCCAACAAACCCCTTGGCACTATTTCTTTAGCATGAAATGGATCAAAGAATATCCTAATTTTATTATTCAATAAATGCCAAAACTCCTTGAAGAAAGCTAAGTTGAACTCATCTGTATTCGGACTTCTGTTACCATCATTCCCCTTCACCACCTCCTCAATCTCACTAGCTTCGGAAGGACTAACCACACCGACATTTTCCACCTCCATAAAGGATTCGAAATGAACCCCATCAAGCTTTGGTCTCTCCCATGCACTCAACTCGGTATGCCTTGTAAAAAATTCTACCACCTCTCTTCTCACCTCTAACGGGGATTCCATCCACCTCATACCTACCTTTAAAGCCTTTATTGCATTTCTAATAGTCCTCCTTTAAATACAATTATGGAAGTATTTCGAATTTGCATCACCCTCTTTTAACCATTTCGACCTATACCTTTGCGCCATCGTAGAATATATAGCCTTCAAAATCCTCCAAAGCACCACAAATTTATATTTCCGATGTTGGATTTTGAACTCTTCCAAACCAACATATTCCCCTTTGCAATCGAGCTCACTAATCTCCTCCACCAACCTCCGGACATTCTCTTCAAGATCCACGTATTCCTCTTTGTGCCACCCTTTTAACCCCACTTTTAAACCTTTCAATTTTTCCTTCAAGAGGTGCCCCATCCAACTCTCCACACTTTTCCCCCTCCAAATAGCTTCCACCACCCCTTTAAACCTTCTATTACCAAACCAATGATTATTAAATCTAAATGGTTTCAGACCCCAATCCCAATCTCCCTACTTAAAAATTAACGGGCAATGATCCGACACATCTCTAGGTAGGGCCCAAGGAGACACTTCCCCTCACACCTCTTCCCACTCTTCCGACACTAGAACTCTATTAATCCTACTCATGGAGATACCATTCGGATGATACCAAGTAAACCTCATATCTAGCAACTTTAAATCCTCCATGTTTGCCTCCCTCAAGAAACGATTAAAGCTATTAATCTCAACCATTTGGGACGTCGTAGAGTCAACATTAACCCCTCTTCTCTCCTCCTGATGACAAACCGCATTAAAATCCCCTAAAACACACCAAGCTTCGTCCCCATCTCCCTCTTTAACACGACAATTTTTTCCCACAACCTTCTTTGTCCATCCAAGTCACACTTAGAATAAACATTAAGGATAACACATCTATGTTTAAAAACTCCCCACTCCAAGCAAACACCCACAAAGCCTTCTTCTACCACCTTAGTAATAATGTTAGCGCTAGACTTCCTCCACAAAAAAAAGAATACCTCCACTACTACCTTTGGATGGAAGGAACACCCAATCACAATCATCACTTCCCCAAAGACTAAAACAAAAATTACTAAAAATATCCTCCATCTTGGTTTCTTGAATAGCCAAAAACTCTATATTATGTTGTCGAATCAATTCCTACACCTTCTGCCTTTTCACC
>Ga0315915_1006328_pt1 | contig 14484 bp, 5 predicted proteins | sample MpolbnodulesMG_FD_207738 | JGI IMG/M metagenome (GOLD analysis project Ga0315915, IMG submission 207738) | Medicago polymorpha root nodule microbial communities from Los Angeles, California, United States - branched nodules | ecosystem: Host-associated > Plants > Roots > Nodule | place: USA... | reverse complement strand
GAATAGCAATCTATCTTAAGTTATCACTCTAGACATGGATGTTAATATTTGATAATGACTTTTAATCTAGAACTTAATGCTTTTGGGTAATTTAATCGGTTGGAAAATCGTCGATTAAACAATCCAATCGACTTTGTGATCGTTTAAATGCTTGGGAAATCGATGTTTAAACGATCCCTGAGAAATAACAATATCATTTGGACACGAATGATATTGTCGAGTGATTGTGATAATATCGTTTAAAAAGGCTAGAATCCGTTATTTGATTGAGAGATTGCAGCTGTTATGCTTGGTTGATGTCTCTGACCCCAAGCGAAATAGCCCTATCTCTTCTCGTTTTACTTTTATGTCGAATAGAACAATAGTTTTACACAAACAAACAATTTATACTCAAACACTTAACGTGATGAATATTGTGAAAATGCTTATGAAATACGCAACTCCCTGCGGAAACGATCCTATTATACTTACGTGTAAATAGTTTTATGACATGTAAAAAGCCATACATCAGTCCTAGATATGGAGGTTACAAGCACCAGAAAAATTCAAATTTCTAATTTGGTTATTCTGCCATAACGTCCTGCCTACGTTGTCGTTGCTCCACCATAGAAGCATGGCAATTGCTGCAACTTGATCGCATTGTGGGGAGGAGGAAGAAACTGTTCTGCACTGCTTTTGGGGAATATTTGGCATGAAATTGGTTTTTCGGATACTCATTTCTTCTCTGATCAAAATGCTCACAGTTGGGTTAATGTTGCTGCTACTGACCCTCGCGGTTCGTGTTTCCTTGCTGCTCTTTGGTGGGTTTGGCGACATCGTAATTTGATGTGTCTCAATAACGAAACATGGCCCCTGTTCCATATTACTAACGACATTCACAATTCGACATATGGTATTATTAAGAGTTTTCAGCAAAGTGTGAGAATTGCCCATCCGGAGCGTTTTGTTAAATGGAATTGTCAGAATCACTCTGGTACATTCCTCAATGTGGACGACAACTGCTTATGAACTCCCATTCGAGCTGGTTTTAGTGGTATCATTCGAAACAACCATGGTTTTTACCTCTCTGGTTTTTCCGGACACATCGCTAATTCTAATGACATTCTCTTAGCTGAGCTCACCGCAATTTACCATGGATTGCACTTAGCTATTGGCATGGGATTAGATGACCTGGTTTGCTATTCAGACTCCCTCCTCTCCATCAATCTAATCACTGTAAACACTCCGAAGTTTCACATCTATGTCGTCCTTCTTCAAGATATCAAGGACCTTCTTGGTAACCACAATTTTACTCTTCATCATACTCTTAGATAGGGTAATTATTGTGCTGACTATTTGGCCAAAATGGGAGCACCCTCTGAAGATGGGTTCACCGTGCATCCTTCGCCTCCAGTGGACCTTCTGACTCTGATTCAGAACAACGCGTCGGACACCTTCTTCTCTAGGGCCTAGTTTATTCCTCTATCTTTTGTTGTTTTTCTTTTTTCTGTTTTGCCTTTCTAGTTTTAATTTGCTTCTGTAACCATAATGAAAATCAAAACATGCTAGAGTTACAAATTTGGATGTTGCCCTTTTTTGTTGTTTTGATGCTAATGCAATTTTATATCATGCAATGTTGCAATTATTTTATGATGAAATTTGTTATTTGATATTATTATTTATTTATTTTTTTACGCTAAAATATAGTAAAAACATGTTGCACATTTTTTTTAGAAAATAAAAAAGTTGAGACTTTTTTATAAAAAAAAAACGAGGATTCATCATTTAGTCATTTAATATTAACAAAAAAATAGAAAAATAATTTGGGTAATCCACTACGCAACCCAACCCAACACGAACCACAAATTAGTGGGATTTCCCGAACCAATCCAATAGTGTAACAAGTGGTTATTTTACATCACCTAAATCGGTGTTCCTTATATGATTCTGGTTGCGGGTTTGGTCAAACCCACCCGAACTGACCCACGTACACCCCCACCCACATATATAATATTAAACTTCTCTAAAAAGAAAGAAATAAAAATAATAACTTTTCTAAGGGATAAGAAAAAAATAACAAACATTACAAATTAGACAATGATATTTCAGAAAGCTCCGTCTCCCGTACGCAACCTTTATGGGTCTTGTATGGTACATGATTGCCATTTTTAATTTTTTTTTTGCGCAAATAAATTGCAGCCATTGGATGTTAGTGGATGGATGTGATGTAAAGGTTATATGACCCACTAATGTGTAAATATTTAAACATGAATACTGAGTTTTTAAAAATAAAATGAAATGTGGATTAACTTTAATAAAAGGTATTTTTGGCATCGTCTCGTTAAAACTAAAGAACCCAGCAACGGTTTATAAGCATTTTAATGGAATTTGATTTGTTTGGTTACAATTGTTAATACTCCCTCCGTCCTTTTTCAAGTGTTTTTTTAGAAAATTAACACTAAATTAGTGATGTGTACTTTTGTACATTGTTTTCTTATTATACCATCATTTTAATCCACCAATAAATTCTTATTTTTTTGCACACACTTTATCTTTCTAATAAATTTAATATGCTATTTTTCTCTCGTAAAAAATAATTTTCAGTTGTTGTCTTTTTCCCCAACAAATTCCATTTTTTTGCGGGCTCTCTCTCGTATCAAACAATTGTCAATTTTTTAAACATTGTGCACATTTTTTTAATTACTTTAAGTCAATGTAAAAATTGTTTCAACTTCTTCTTCAATGTCATCTTGTTCTTGTTCTTGTATCTTGTCAAATGAGTCTTCAACTATTTCTCCTTCTTCACCTCTTGTCAAAAGAAGGGAGGGAGTATATTATAATGGAGTTTGATAATTTTCATCAAACCTCTAAAATTAAATTTCATTTTATCTTTATTCATTTACTAGTAAAAGACGTGTTGGTCTTGGTCACATAAATATTTTTCTCTTGTATATACAAAAATTTGTTAAATAGTTGAATCGAGCTAGTTGTGGATTTTATTTGCTTACATATGAGAAAACAATTTTTTATGTACATATATGAAAAAGTTGATATGATAAAATATTAGAAACTCGTGATTATTTTCAAAATATAAACATCAATGTGATTAAATAAATATTTATTTTGTATACAAAATATCGTTCAATGTTTGCACCACATTCGTGCAGATTTTATTTTTTTATTTTGTCAAAAAAAAAATTATATACATATATGAGAAATCGATATAATAAAATTTTAGAAACTCGTGATTATTTTCAAATTATCAACATTAATATAGTTTTTCTGTTAAATTTTTTTTTTGAAAGAATAGTGTTTCTATTAAATAATTTGTTATTTTATATTTAAAACATCGTTAAATATTTGCACCGCATTGGTTGAGGAATTTATAAGCTTATATATGTAGAAGAAAAAAAAATTGGATGAAATTTTCATAATATTCTAAATATCTTTGTAATAATTCATAAAACATATGAAAAGTACACTTAAGTTGATTGAAAAAATAAAATAAAATGTTTGGAGATCAAAATTTGTGAAATTTTTTAGGAAGATTAAAAATAAAATTTGGCATGTCAACATGAATAGAAATTTATGTAAACCTAATTATTTCTAAATTTTGTCCATATCATCTTATATTTTTACTTCTTTTGACAAAATTTTATATTATTATTGGCAAACTTACTACAAGGATCCTTTATATTATTTGCAAGGTTATGGATTTTTAATTGTGCTTATGGATTTTCCTGATTGTATTTATGGATTTTTCTTTTCTTCGTGAGTTTCCAATATTTTATGATATTGACTTTTTCATATATCTGTCTATACTACATATAATATAAATAAAGAAAACAACCTCTTTCACCTCTTTTAGGCTGGTGTTTTCTCTTTCTAAAAATGCTCTCAAAATTCAATACAAATAACACATGTGATAAATAGATAAGAATAAATAAATATTAAAAAAATGTGTTATTTATTACATGTGTTATTTGTATTTAAAATTGAGTGCATTTTTGGAAAGAAAAATCAAACCCAAAAGAGATGAAATGAATTGTTTTCTTTATATATAGTGTATATATATAGTATAGATAATATCTATCTTTTTCTTCAAAAAAAATATTTATCGTTGACAATTTTCCTCTAAGGATTATTTTTCTAATATCTATGTTATTTTTTTCATCTCATTATTTTTTATTTTTTTTATGAGTATTTCTTTTTCCTACTGTGAATAAAGAGTGAAAGGTACTCATTTTTTGATTTTATTTTACTATGCTTTATGGCATATAAGAAGAAAAAAATTGATGTTGAACATTTTCATTTGTCGAGCAATAATAGAAAAGGTTAAATTTATCAATGTCTCTTTCATTTGTTCTTCTTGGATGTTTATTTTCTTGTATATTAAGAAAAATTTGTTGCAGCTATTCTGAATGTCAAATAAATATTTACCAATTTTGAATCAATTATATATCGGAAGGTTCGTATTATGCTTTGGACTTTATCGATACCTTTTTTTTTCTCTCTCTTTATATTTTGAGATTATTTCTTTTTAATGAAGTGTTACTTTACCATGATCAGCAATGATAATGGATGTTCTCAGGTATACATTTTAGTTAACTATCTCTATTTGATAAAAATAATATTTATGTCATTCTTACATTCGTATGAATATCCGCTAGACAATTAGTAATGGATATTAAAGTATTTACAAATATTTGCAAATATCAACGTAGAAAAATTATTTTTTATACAAAAAAATGCATTATTATTTAATAATTTAAATTATGTACAATTTATTTTTTAAATTTTATTATTAATAACTGCGGCACTGATGATCATTTTACAATTGTTTCATGTGAGATTTGGACAACGTCGCTTGAAGTTACAAAGTCAAGTTTTTACCACTGAGCAGACACCTTTTAGACTTATTCATTCGCTTTTGATAAGACAAAAATATTATGCCACACGCTTTCACTTTGACAACAAATTACTAATCAAACAAAAATCATTAATTAGGAAATTCATTGTATTTAATTTCATGACGAGAAATTTTTTATTTAAGTAATACGACAATTGTATAATTTTGCTAATTTAATTACGGGTACAGATTCCTACATGTTTGGGTATTTAAAAAATGTTTATTTTATTTTATATGTGTTAATAATTTTACTAAATCTAGTTAATTTCATCTGCTTATGCATCTATTGATTTACAGGTACTTAAAATATGTTTTTTATTTTATTTATGTGTACCTGTTAAAATATTCATCCCATACTGGTTCGTGGTTAATTTTATTTGCGAATACCATGCATACAAATTTTGTTCATCCTTAATTATATGTCTAACCCAGACAGCGCCGGGAAAATACACTGATATATAAAGAAAATAACCATTTTAGCTCTTTTGGGCTGACTTTTTTCTCTTTCCAAAAATACTCTCAATTTTCAATACAAATAACACATCTGACAAATAGATAAGAATAAATTTAATTATTAAAATAAGAGTGTAACAAACACAAATGTTCAGTTTTCCCCCTTATCTTTTAAAAATTGTAACAAACTAGATGAGTGTATATACTTATTTTTTCATTATCTCAGTTATACATTTAAACAACAGTTTTTTCTATAATAAAGATTGTTGTTGGTGTCATTAAAAATAATTTTTTTTTTGATATTGTTGATTTCATTGAAATAGATAATCACGGTTTGTTTGATTTGTTATAATTTGAAAGCAAAAAAACATTTATATTTTTACTTTTAATCAAAATTAAAATTTCATAAAAAACAATGTTCATAATTTTCAAATGTTAGCGCAATAAAATGAGCGGAAAAACGGACACTCACGTGCTCGTCTTTTCGCTAGTGGTGCATATAAAAATTTGTTTTCACATATAGAAGCAAATATAATAGGAAAAAACTAGCTCGATTCAACTATTTAACACATTTTTTGTATATACAAGAGAACAATATTTAATAGAAACGTAACAATAATACTTAAAATTTTCAATTAATATCACTAAACATTCGACAATATTAACAGTTTAGTAGTTTTTTAAATAATTATTGAAATGTTACGTGTCTAAGACCAACACATCTTTTACTAGTAAATGAATAAAGATAAAATTTAATTTAATTTTAGAGAGGTTTGATAAAAATTATCAATCTTCATTATAATGTATTAGCATATTTAAACTAACAAATCAAATTCCATTAAAATGCTTCTAAACCAACCGTTGTTGGGTTCTTTAGATTTATTGAGACAATGTCAAAAACACCTTTTATTAAAGCTATTCCACATTTCATTGTATTTTTAAAAACTCAATATTAATGTTCAAATATTCACATATTAGTGGGCCACATAACCTTTACATCATCACAACCATTCACTAATATCCAATGGCTGCAATTCATTTTGCACAAAAAAATAATTAAAAATGTCAGTCATGTACCATACGAGACCCATGAAGGTCGCGTACTTGAGACATCGCCATTTCAGAATTTACAAATTAAATAATAGTAATACTATGTTTGTTACAATTGCGATATAACACTAATACATATGCACATAATAATAAGGTGCTGAGTTCGAATTCATCACTGATAATGCGTAGATTTAACTCTCAAATGTTGTACCATGTATAGTTTTATCTGTTCGCTTTGAGAGATTAATCTTACAGTTGTGTGAATATGATACACTTAAAAAAAGATTACTCCTCTTCCCCCAACACAAAACACTCGCACCCTCCAGCCATGCCCAAAATGCCCATGCGCTAGTTAACTTGCACAAGTGTAAAATAATGCGCAAGTTAAGTGGAGTGGTGCAAGTTAAGTGGCGCAAGTTAAGTAGCGCAAAGTAGCTACTTTTTTTTTAATTTATTTACTATTTTCAAATTATGTTATTTACTTTATTCTAATTTATTTTTTAAAATTAATTTATTTACGTATTTACTTTATTCTAATTTATGTATGAACTTAAAATAAATATTGAACAAAATTAATACATATAACAACATCTCATTTTATTAATAGAATTCATACAATAATCGATACATTGATACATTGATTCGAATTCACTAAATAACCTATTTATTTTCTTTTTACCCTCTTGGAGTAAAAAGTGAGCAGTCTTCTTGGGGCAAAATAGTGACCAACCATCTTGGGGGAAACAACATCATCAACTTGGGGTAAATTTAAATCTGATTCTTTTTATACCCAAGAAGATTCTTTTTACTCACAGAAAAAAGTTTTTGGGTAAAAAGAAGCAAATTTAATTTTACCCCAAATGTTGATCTCTTTTTCCCCAAGCAGGCTAGCCACTATTTTGCCTCAAGAAGTCTACTCACTTCAGTCCCCAAAAGAATATTGAAAAAAGAAAGAAAGAAGAGAAAGAGAGGGAAAAAGTGAGGAGGGGGAGAAAGTGATATGGTGTGAGGAATTAGGGAAGTATGAAGGGGTATTTATAGGTGGGAATGATAGTATATGTTATAAACACCATTAATGTGGTCATAAAACGTGTAAAATTTGGTAAAAAACGTGTGGATTGAATATTGAAAAACTGACCACAGTCGAAAAAACGTTTGTTCTTCAGCTCTGACCACCGGTCAACGTGCATGAGTTAACTCGCGCACATGCCAATGGTGCGTGATTTAAGTCACACAGAGGTTCTAACGTGCGTGAGTTAAAACACGCTGCATGATTTAATTAGCGTAGAGGCATCGTTGTCCAGTCAACTTGGTGGGAGCGAAACGTGCAAGTGAAGAGCAGTTATCTTAAAAAAATGCACATAATTTGTTGAAAGCCCATATTTGTTGTGGGTAAAAAAGATCCGGCCCATGAGGCAAAGCACCTTCTTCTGTTCGTCCTTCCATCCTTGGTACCACTGAGACCGAGAGAACACGAAATGGCGTCGAACTGTAGTAGGAAATGTTTCCAAATAGCTTCTTCTTCTTCTAAAACCCTATTATCTCGTCGATCTTCTTCTTCTTCAAACACCACCAATAAATTTAATTCATCTGCTTCTTCTTCTTCTTTTCAAGCTTCCCCACAAAAACGCTCTCTCTCCTACTCCATAAGGTAAATCAGAATTTATATATTTTCCATACTTTTATATAAAAATGTATCTGAATTGAATTGAATTGATTAATAATGTGGTTGCATTTTAGGTTACCGGTGCAGTTGGCTGGTACACAAGTATCATTGACGCCATTGCATAGTGTCACTGCTTCTGCATTGTTCACTTCTTTGCTATCTTTGCATAATAACACCTGGGGTGTTCTTTCTGAAGGTACTATAATTCTCTTTAACTTCCAATGTCGTCGCTCAAGTCGTAGAGTAGGGTCTGTTTGTATCGACTTATATGAGCTTATCTATTGGAAGAACTTATGAAAACTGCTTATGACATGTTAATAATCTGTTTTCAATGAAAACAACTTATAGTTTTTACGAAAAACAATACGACTTTATTTTATCTTTGCTATGGATATAGCTGATGTTTCGGGTCTGTCACACTACTTTTTCAATACCACTTTGGGTGTGTACCCTCACGGTTTGGTCCGGCACCTCGTTAGGTTGAGGAGTGTGGATGTTGTTTATAAACTGCTTTTCGCCTCGATTACCAAGCAATGTGGGAGGCCTCGATTCCCAAACAATTTGGAACTTTAAGATGTACCGGAACAGCTTATAATAAGCACTTATATATGATAGGTGCTTATGCTATAACCTTCCAATTAAGACATTTATCTGTCATAATACTTCTAGTGTTATGTTGATATATAACAGTAGGACTAATGAGACAGATTCGACAAATGGATTGAGACATATAATTTTGAGTTGGAGAGACAGTGATACTTAAGAACTAAATCAGGGTTTACTTTTATATTTTTTAAGAACTACTCTTTGTCATTTTATTTGAAAACCACATTGTCTGAGATGATAAAAACTAACAAGGGGGCGATAGTACCACATTATGTTTTGTATCATTTTTGCCAATTTGGGCAGGATAGTTTAGCTTCTTCAAAAAAAAAAATGTTTTGCATCATTTTAATTATTTTTTTAGCTTTAATGTAACTGTAATTAGTAATAATAACTCTGATTGTTAGTGAATAGGATTGTAACTTGTTATTGGACCTATGTTATGACTTATGTCCTTTCCCCGCCTAGATTATTGGTTGTTTGCATATCTGTATCTGTTAATGTGTAGAGTAACAATAACAACTTCAGAGACACTTGTTAGAGAATAGGCGTAATGATACTCTATGGTGTTATAGTGATCATTTGAGCATAATCGTTGTTGAGTTTATTTCAAGTATAATAGTCATTTGCAATTTCATTGTTTGTCACAAGGCTTCTAGTTTCTCATGTCAGGGAAAAGTTTAGTGGTAATGATATTTGACATTTCACTATTGTATTTTCATCTCACATTTATTGTCTGGTCAATTTGTTTGTACCCATTTCACCACTATTCACCCAATTTCATTGGCAAATGTAGTTCATAATATAGTTCCTAATTACTAATATTAGGTGTCCTTTTGATTCAATTACAGCGGATGTGACCTAAAAACAATGTTTCAAATACATAGTCAGGCAAGTTTTCACTTTCAACTTTTACTTCCTTAATAGGATAAGTTTAAGAATACTTTACGTATGGGGGAGGAGCCAGGAACATTTGAAATACCATCTTCATGTTGTGTTCCTGACAAGAATAGGCAAATGTAGAGACAAAAAAGTAGAAAATTTAGCCTGAAAGACTTCATAGTGGTTCAATCTAATTTAGTATATGCATAGGTTTTAATGATGATGCGAAAACCAGATGATAATTGAGAGACATTAACTTGCTAAACGAAATGGCAAAGCTGTGGCAAGTGGTTCTATGTTGCCTGTGCCGATGCTGGTGGGAAGATCCATATCAACACTTTGGCAAAATGGTGATGTCCGACTAATGGTCTGGGCTCTGGGATCTTTTTGTGCATTTGTGAAAAGGGAAAAAAGTGGTTCTTATTAACTGCTCCTGTAAGCACTTTTTAAAACTCTGCCAACCAATTTTTTCAAAATCGAGATCCTATTTAGGTCAAAAGGAAGTTAAAAGATTATAAATTGTGGGATCATAACACGAGTATAACATAAGATCCTTCTAAAATTATGTTTCTAAACTTTAAATAGAAGTATGATGGTACAATTAATTTGAACACGAAATAATGAGTTAAAGGTCCTTCTTAATTTGAACAGTTTACAGAGAACCCAACAATCATAGGGAATGTAATTCATGTGAAGGCACATAACATTACCACACCACCCGAGTTTCAGTGTTTCACAATTTCAGAAACAAAAAAGTAAAACAACAAACAAGAGTGATAGATACAGAAAGCATTGTTGTAAATGCGACCCGTGACCGTGTGTGTATAGGCATTTGGCAGAGAGAGCTGTAACCTGCAACGGCCGACCTGTTTTAATGGTATGATGGAAAAGGTTTGGCAGCAAGACTGCTGACAACACAAAAATCTTATTTTATTTTGAAACCAATGCTTGAAAAGGGATTTAATTAGGATTATTGATTGGCTATGACACATTAACCTGGACTGGAAAAATCTGGCATATAGTTTAATAGATATGGATAGAGTTTATTGATAAAGTAGATTAAGTTGTATTTGTCTACTTATTTTTGTTTGAAATTTGTTATTGGTTTATTGTTAGTTACCTCTATCCCTATGTAAGACCCTTCTCACAAGACCCTCTTTAGATTACAAAATGCATTAATTATTTTTTCACAAAAATACCCCCAATTAAATGGAGAAAATTAAAAGAACAACCTTTTCTCTCTTATAATTGAAGGATAATTTTTGAAAGAGACTGTACATTATTGTCAAATTTAAAATGTAAAAACTACTTTTCTTAATTCTTGTGTTTTGCTCAATGAGGTCTTACATTTAGGGACAAAGGTAGTAATTAGTAGTTACTATGCCTTTTCTTTTCTTATCTGATTTTTTTTTTCTTTAGATGATTGCAAAAGTTGTTTGCTTGTAATTTTTTTATTCTACGCATCGAATCATCATACTACTTAACTTAAATCATCAACTATAAGCTGATAGGATTCTTGCATTTTGAAGTCCTCCACTATAATGATGTTCTTCTCTATTCATTAGCATATGTATATGTTTGTGTTGGGTGTACTAATTTTATAGTACCCCTGGGGTTGGCACCCCTACCCAATTGGCAGTAATATTGATTGCAGAACTTAATGATAAAAATTAGTGCTACTAAAACACTTGTTAGATACATAAAAAAATTCTTCAGTACACAATAACCCTGACATTTACTTGTGATTTTGTGACAGGTTTTGCAACACCTTTATAACATTCTGATAATGATATCTTGCTTCTAGGCCATCCAGATACTGTTAGGTGCAGGTTGTTTCAATACTTGTTTCCAGTAGGTACTGCGATCAATAATGTAATTTGATTCATTTTATTTATCTACTTAGACTCTCAGGCGCAGTTGTCCTGTTTACATTTACCAAGTATTTTTTTTTGGTTTCAGCTCTCAGTATTTCCCTGATGGTTAACCCTTCAATTTGGAAAAAAAAAAATCATGTAAAATGTATACTAGTTTTTCAAGTGACTTTATTTTGCATGAATCTTCTATTCAGCTAAAGTTGTTTATCATGTGATTTGATCTATTTATTAATTATGAATTTCATAGTCCAAATTCTCAAGCTTTGACACAATTCTTTTGCTTGGTACGTACCAAACGTCATCATGATCACTGGGTATTGCTAAGATTTGTGGTCGACGACCGTTCAGTTTTTTAAACACTGCTTATAACCCTTAACTTTTTGTTTAAATTTTTTCCAATGTAGTCTAAAAACAATTAGAATTTCAACTCTTGCCTATTTTGTTTTATACTTTACTTGCTAGGTAAATATATTTGATGCTTTTCGTGTGTCTGTAGACTGTTGAGTATTTAACAGTCTCGCCATTGTCCTATGAAGTATAAAACAAACATATATTCACTTCAGATACTAATATTTACTGTATAGACATAAAACTGCTCTTAAGCAGGCATCTATTTTTCAATATTTATGTCTTTGGTTTCACAGTGGGATAGGCAAGATTTCAGGTGCATAAAATTGATTTTATCATGTTGATGTTGATGTCGATTGAAATTGATTTTGCCTGTAAAATTGATTCTGACTTGAACTTAGGACATGTAGCTTTTGATTTAAATATGATTTTAACACTTAAATTTATCGTTCAACTCACTTTATTATTAAAAAAACTTAAATTTATTGTTCAATTCACTTTTAACTAAAATGAATTTATAAAATAAACTTTTCAGAAATAATTTCTTGTCAAGGTAACAACCAAACACTTTTAAAGTTTTGATTTTTTTTCTATGGACGAACTTATGTGTCCATTTGGTCAGAGTACAACTTAATGGGATATTATGTGTCCATTTGGTCAGAGTACAACTTGTTAATCTAATTACAACAAATAAAATTACAATTTAGAAATAAAAAGGATATATTCAAAAACAGACAAAGACAAAAGGAAAAAAGAACAAATTCGAACGAGGCATCTTGCAAGCCTTTACACAAATTTTGCTAAATGATAGAAGACCAAGATTCTTCTTTACCGAGGATAATCACAAATTCTCTTTTTCACTTGTTTTTTCATTGTTCCGGTTTTAGCTTTGATTCCGATGGACTTGATATCTCTGGATGGTGGTGTTAAATGACCTTTGAGTAGAAGATCTTCATCGACATCCTACTTTTCAGACCAGGGGTGATGCCTGTAAAGATATTACAACACTTGTGTCCGTAAGCGTCGTGGATCTATCTATTGTTGGGTTCGACGAGCTTAACGCAAGTGTAAATTAAAATTCCAAAATCCAAAAGAGATTGGATTTTGTAGCGCAGCGGTAACGATAAAAATGAACACCAATATTTAACGTGGAAAACCCTCTAATACCGAAGGAAAAACCACGGGACAAACTCCGAAAAATATTCCACTATATTTAAGAATATTACAATATTCTCTTCACTCTCTTACACACACAAGAGATACAATATAGTGTTTCCCGTCAGACCTACTTCTATTCTAATGCTATTATTTTATAGCACCTAGAAGTTATAGAGATGATACCCACCCGATGTATTTTTCCCACACTCTTTGGATTTACTAAACACTCTATTTTTCCTCTCACACAACTTCTACACACACAGAAGCTTTGTATTTTCACTTATGCTTCGATGCTGAAGCTTTGTATTTTCTTTGAGCTTCAGATGCTTTCCTTCCTTCAAATACAACTCTATTTAGAGAGGAAATAAGCTGATGAGGAGTTGAATGCTATGCACTCCTTTCACACTAAAGTCATGACCTTCTTGTGTGAAAACTATAATTTTATTTCATGCTTTCAAACTGCTGCACCACAAGCTATGTGTGTTCTCTGCACAACCTATACATAGCCAAACTATTTGAAAGGAAAGAGTAAGCCATTTATTTAATGTGTAGAAGACTTTGCTAATTGCTTGTTGCAATTTTCCTTTTGGCTGGAACATGCCCCACGTGGTGGGACCAACATCTATTAGGTTAGCTTTAGGGTAAAGTTTGTGTGTACATAAACCAATGCCCCTAACATTCGGTAAGCCAAGTTATCATCTTACTTAGTATTCAAACCTGGACCCAGTTTGCTAACAGATTACACTCCATATTTACTCAAGAATGATGACCATAAATTATTGAGAGAAGTTTTTCATTTCGCACTCGGCACTCCCAATAGGCCAATAGTGTATATACATCTTCGGAGAGGAGACAACTATAGAATGAGGAAGGAAAAAAAAGATTTATTAAATAATACGATAGTGATAAATGAACAAAGGATATCCCTAGAAAATGAGCAGGGATATATGTACAAAATATTGATGTATTAAATGTTAGTTAGAAGGTTTATATTGGACGGAAAAACATATGTTGAACAACGTACCGTTGTTAAAGCTTTATATATTTAATGACTTGAAGTTTTGAGTGAAGATTTGAAACATCACATTGTAATTATTATAATTATTAGCAAGAACATGAGCATCTCATTGTGAGGATGCATAAGAATCACTTCCTTCATATTAAAAGCAAGTCTCATATTTGCAAGAACATCTTTACACATATTCGCCTTCCGATAAACATGGATAATCTTCACTTCCCAACCGGAAGCAAAAAGAGTTTTGATTCTCTATATTATCCTCCAACTTGATCCACTTCCTTCTCCCCATATTGATGCTCTTTACCACCACATATATGAATAATGAACCCATCTGCACCTCTAGCTTCAAGATTCCTTCCCTTAAGCCAAACATAAACTTTATTCTTTTTATTCATGTAATTTTGATTCATATAATTTTGTGTTCCCCCTTTACGTTTTGATTGATGTTTTTTATGTTGTTTATTCTTTTTCTTCATATAGATTTTGTACTTAAAAGTTTATTTTGAGAAATTGGTAAATAAAGAGTTAATATATATTTGGTTAT
>Ga0315915_1006315_pt1 | contig 14509 bp, 8 predicted proteins | sample MpolbnodulesMG_FD_207738 | JGI IMG/M metagenome (GOLD analysis project Ga0315915, IMG submission 207738) | Medicago polymorpha root nodule microbial communities from Los Angeles, California, United States - branched nodules | ecosystem: Host-associated > Plants > Roots > Nodule | place: USA... | reverse complement strand
AGAGAGAGAGAGAGAGTAACTTATAATTTAGAAAAGAAAATAGAGGACGGTAATGAAGCAGCCTATTCCAGACACATAGAGCACCAACCAAAAAACCATGAGAAAGCAGTTAATTAGGTAGCTGGTCTTCTTGATTTCTGATATTTTGATGCATTTTTTGAGGCTTCCGCAGATGACTATACTGATCACAATGAAAAAGCTTGAAGCATCTTTGAACATCTCAAATCTTTCTTTGGTTTTCTGGGATATTGGCAATATAAGTAGGAAAAAACTCAATACTAGGAAGGTGTACAGAAAATAGTGGGTCATATTCTCCATGCATTTGGCCTTGGACCTTGTTGGAGTTAAGAATCCAGACAACCTAAAATAAGCAAAAGTAACGTTAAAATGAGAAATAAAAATTGCAGAAAAACAAAAAAAAATATAGTTAGAAGTGTAAAACATACCATTCGGGCATGACAGATGAAGCTTTAGCAATCGCCATAGAAGTGAGAGTAGAGTTGTTTGAGAGGGAGAGAATTCTAAGTATTACGAAGATAAAACACTGATGAAAAATAGTTTTCAAACTCTGTATATAAGCTATTAAAATTATTTATGAGGTTGGTGGGGGTGGGAATTGGGCTATATGTATTTAAGCTTATTTATAAGGTTGAGTGAGAGGTGCTAGTGCCAAGGCTTTTTGAAGCCACTTTGGGGCATGCTTTTACTTCAACACTAAGTATTAACCGCATGAAGTTATTTTTGCTTAAAATCAGTATTCAATTCTTTTCCTTTCACCCGAATCCATTCCACCTTTGGAGCCACTTTGTAACGCCGTGTAATAGTTGTATACTTGAATTATTTGGCGTGGACTTTTGCTAGTATAATTTTTTTTTTCCTTGTGTTTCCTTTTTGTGTGTGTGAAATTGTCATTCTATTGGTAATGAATGTAACTTGAGAATTTGATTCGTTTTTTTTTTTTTTAGTTATTATATTATTGATACGACGTTCTAACTTTTGATTAATAGAGACTAATTTCCATAGGAAAAAGTATGGGATTCTTGGGAATAACATTCTTGAGAATATAAGGATAGAAGTTTTATTCCAATTTATCTTTAAAAAAAAGTTTCCAATAACAAGCCTAACATAAAATCATGATTTCCATTTCTTCATTTTAATAAATCTCTTTGGCGGGATTTATTAGATTTATTCTTAGGAAAATCATGCTTGAGAATATGAGATAGAAACTTTATTTCAATTTATCTTTAAAAAAATGTTTGGTTAATATCATAATAATTCCAAGATATGAAGGTTAATTGGTAATTATACATGAAATTATTCTCATTTTCATGAGAATTTTATTCCCATCCGTTTTTTGGAAAGCTTTTTCTATTCTCATTAACATTTTATACATATGAATAAAATTTAATAGACTTGTAACAAAGAAGTTTACATTTTTTTATCAATTTATTCATAGGAATCTACAAAGATATCTGGAAACAAATGTACTTGTATACATTTTAACTCATTATGAGGGTTTTGGAGTGTCCAATGGTTGGCTGCTTAAGATATGTGAGTGGTGATAAATTTGTATACCGAGGAAATTGAATGTTATATACTTGCCTGTCCTTCCCCCTCTACAAGACTACACCTCGTACCTTAATTTTGGGGGACCATTCTTCCTCCGAATAATGGCTACTATACATAATTGTAATGTGAGCATAAATGATGGTAACTATGTACAATGGACCACTGTGATCTTCCAATTATCAGCAATAATTAAGATTCTAGCACAATGCTAGCTGGAACCAATGAAGAAGTGTGTATCTTCAACATGCACATGCAATAAGGCTGTGTTTACGTATTTGGTATGACTTTATTTCATGTTTTTCTACTCCATAAAAGGAGAAGAGAACTATTATAGATAGCATTTGTTTTCTAGCACTATGGTTTAGATGTGTGACCATGAAGTTGCACGTTTCCCTTGTTGGAGCATTTTTATTGGTTGTTAAGTGTACAATTAGCAAGCCATGATTACTCAAAAAAAATTAGCAAGCTATGGATCCAATCAAAAAAATTTGTGTTGTATTTCCTTCTTACTTTATCTCTAACGTGATTGATTGTATATTTATACTATCTTGCAGTTTGCTATGAAAATGAAAATTAAAAATAATTTGATATTTTGATTGTGTTATAGTATTATATAATTTAAAAACTTATTTTTTTTGTTTGTAAATATTTAAGACAAAATTATGACATTTTAATTTTCTCAAATTTTACTCCTTCCAAACAAGTAAGTCCAATATGTGTGTTTTTCCCCCACAAGTAATTTTAGATAAAATATAAATAAAACAAAAATCACACTAAATCAGATTCTTCCATCAAACTATTTAATTATAAACATTAAGGAAAACATTAACAATACATCATAGAATACTAAAAACCTTAACCAATAAATGACAAAAGATAGTACTAGAACACAGTGATGAGAAAGGCCAAGCCAGAAGTAAATCTCAACAACCTAAAGCAATACAGAGAGTACATGGTAGAACATGGTGATGAAACAGCCTAAACCAGAGGCAAATGTGAGTGCCCAGAATACCATGAGGAACCAGCATCCACAGTTGCTTTCCTGAATTTGAGAACGGATGCACTTTTTGAGCTCTTTTTTTAGGCTACGGGAGATGAGAAAACTGAGGAAGATGAAAGAGTCTGCAGCATAATTGAACACCTCAAATTTCTTGTCTTTGATTTTGTGGGAGATGTGGAATATAGGAAGGAAAATAAAACACTATAGTAGTAGGAGAGTGGTCATAAGAACAATGCTCAGGAGCTTCATGAATCTGGCCTTTCCAATTGTTGGAGAAAACACAAACCCTAATTTAGACTTGGCATCCATCACTGTAATATTGAATGGTGGAGATGCTACTACCAGATGAAGTTGATAAGCAGCGGCAGCATCCATTTCGGGAGAGAGAGAGAGAGAGAGTTAGGGTTCGAGGGAGGCAGAGAGAAGTGTGCATGAATGGGTCTTATAAAGAAAGGGTATGTGTAAGGGTTTGGTGTAACGGTGTGTGGTCCTCTAGATCATTGTTGTCAAAATCCGACTTAAATCCTAAAATTCAGGATTTTGCGACCTTCTTCACCTTCAACAGCTCAAATTCATAATAGAATCCTAAAATAGGCAAAATCTATTAATTTTTATTGCGGTTTTACGATTTCTTATAAACTAAGTCATTTATGACTATATATATACCATTTATAACATATATTTATCATTTTTTTTTGGCAAAATCCATTATCCATCGATTTTGATTGCGATTTTACAATTTCCTATATCGATTCTACAAAAGTCCTTGAGTAAAATTCTTCGATTTTGATTGCGATTTTACGAGTTCCAATTTTGCTATTCCCTTTTGACCTGAAGTAAAGTCCCGATTTTGACCCGTGAACTTAGCTCAGTCGGTAGGGATATTGCATATTATATGCAGGGTTCGAACCTCAGACACTTCATTTCTCCACAATTTAATTGTGTGAGCTCTAGCCACTAGGTTACTTGACAAAAAAAAAATCCTGATTTTGACAACCTTGCTCTAGATTATATTTATTACAATACAATTCAACATCCATTTATGTGATCTTTATAAGTGATTCAATTTCAAAGTAGTTTCAATTTTCTTTGGAAAATGAAAGCAATATTTTCAAAGAAAGATTCTTGCAAAATAATTTGTAGGAGCTAGCTGTGGACCATTCTTTAAGATAAAATTTAACAAAGAGAATGTGGTAATTTAGTTAGGTTTTTTTTTGGACTGATCATTTACTCAGGATGTATATATGACAACATCACATAAGAAAACTAACTTAATAATTTAACATCAAATACATGTACTTTATTAATAGCACAATGAATGGAGTTCAATATATCGGTTGATAGTTATTCCATACAACACAAAGTGACAAAACATTCCCTTCAAATATGAAGGCTGATAAGATAATGGTAGCATGGTAATTTGGATGCAAAAGTGAGTGCTTAGTTGAATCCAGACCTTAATAAGTACTTTCTAGCTTCTGGCAACATATACGCCAATGGAGCAAAATTTCCAAAAATATTTCATTAAGTACCAATTATGAGTCTGATGCTAAAGAAAAGAGGTACCATTTCAATATATCTTCAGGTGTAGACCATAGGTAGATTACAACCATTGTGATGATGGAAATGTGACAAAGAAGTGTCACAAATTAATTGTACTCAACAACCTGAAATCAATAGAAACCAAATTGATGTTAATACATTTTTGACCTTCCATAATACACCAGCAACTACACATTCATTAACCAAATCATTATGAACAATTCATTGATTTTCAAAAATTTAATCCAAGAAATATGACTAGGTTAATGCTCAAAAAGAAGTTAAAAAAACGATTTGTAACTTTTTTCAAGACTAACTAACCCTCATATGTGCTAGCAAAACACGAGAAAATATACTATGGTATGAAGTATTTACCAGAGTGCATTATAATTTAAGAAATTAAGGAGAGTGGGTGGCAATGTAATTTTTATATTGTCAAATATGTATCTGATTCTTTTTGTCACCTTTCTTATTCGTTCACTTCATGTTATTTTTGTGTATGGGGGGTGGGTATTCTGCTACATGTCCAAATCAAATCATAAATAAAGTATAAGAGAAAGTGACAACAATGATGAAATAATGGTAGCTACTTTACCTTTTCCTCCACCAAGAATGTAATGAATTGAATTTTCATGTGGAAAAACCTATGCCTGTGATTTGGCAATTTCATTATCAAAATCAGAGAATGTATTTGCGACATTGTAGTTCCCTTTGTTACATTGTGATGCCAATGTTATTTATGAAACCGTTTTTATTTTATTCTTGCATAAGCAAAGGAGATGTCATGCTCAATGTTGAAGTCTATAGGATCAATATCATTTATTCTATATCATTTAATACATCTATATATTTTTTTTTTATAGAAATCGAGTTAAACAATGAGGTCATCCGGTTTAGTCATGCAACTCAACCATGCTTTGACCAATAAACTATTAACTTAGTACCGATCAGATTGAACACTGGTACGATTTTTAAAAAATGTTGTATTTCACCAAATGGGAGTGGATGGTTTTTGATAACCAATTTTTTTTTTTGACAAAAATAAACAATATTCATTCATTCAAATTGAAAGATTACAAAGATACAATACAAATTCAAATTCGCTAAAAACAAAAAGGATGAATCTTTAAACAAACTCACAACATCCATGTTAATATCATACAACGGCAAAGTACCTATGCCTACAAATATGACTAATATGACTATATTCATGTCTCCAGAATACTCATGTCTCCGGATCTACAACGTTGACGACGTCAAAGTCATTGTCATTGATCGGATATGCACTTGCTCAAAGCTAATCTTTCAACCTGAATCAAATAAACACCGCACTACAACGGGAAATCAAAAACACACGCACAAAGACGGAAAATCAAAACAAACAAAGTCGTTCAGAAACGACGAAATCACAAAAAGAAACGAAAGTAAATAGAAAATATATGAAATCACTTATTCAATTAGGATATAAGGAAAAACAATCTGGAGGGGTGATTTTTGGGTCAAAATTGACCCTAAATCACCCCTCTGAAGAGAAGAAGAAAAAAGGGATGACGGCTAGAGTTTGGTTTTTGATAACCAATTAGTGGGTGGTTTCTAATAATAAACGTTTTTTTTTGTAAATATAATAATAATAATAATAATAATAATAATAATAATAAACATTTATTTAATTTTTAATATAGATCGATTCTAACCCAAATGATTCAATTCGATCGTATTTAGTACATGTACATTTTTTTTTTTTATAGAAAACGAATTAAACAACTAAGTTATCTCATTCAAGCATGTGGTTCAACTAATATCTCAATAGTTTTGACCAATAAATCGATACCTTAATCAAATTGATCATCGTTTCAGTTTTTAAAACATTGATGTATTCCATTGAATGATATCACATGTTTCTGATCCTTAGAAAAAATTACATGTTTCAGATAAGGTGACAACTAGGGTACCCATGGAAGAATGGTGGGTAATTTACCTCAACCAATGAACATTCATCTTTTTAGGTGGTATACATGAACTATCTTGACCCCACCAATAAATTGTTCATTGGTTGGTGGGTAAATTACCCACCATTCTTCAAAGGTAATCTAGAAAAAACCTTTCGATAACCATTTAATAAATAAAAAATGGAAGGAAAATAGTTTTTAATAATAAATAGTCCATCTTAATATATATAAATGTTAAACATTTTTGATAAGCTTGCCCTAATTAATCCCGCCTTTTTTGGTGGATCTGAGTAATTTTTATGAAAAAAAAGAGTTTGCAAGGAATCAAACCAAGTACCATATGTTTTCACTTTACAAGTATAACCGCTATGCCACTTCTACTTTTGTTGAAATATTGTTGCTTCCAAAAATGAAATACATGACTAAAATAATTTTTTTAAATCCCCAACCGCCCTAGCGGTTTCCTCTCTCATAGCAGTTATTTTTTATTATTAGCGGTACCTTTATTGGTAGTAGTTCTTTTTTCATTTTTTTTGGTGTACGCTTACTACGTTTTACGATATTAAAGTTGCATCTTTAAAATTGTAGATAATTTGACTGATCCAAATGATAATTTTATCATTAGAAACTTCACTTTTTCCTGTAATTTTGCCCGCCTATTTGTTTCTCCTATATTATATTACTTGAAGTTGTTTATTCTGACTTTTTATGTTCTTTTTTCATTTATTTTTGGTGTACGCTTACTACGTTTTACGATATTAAAGTTGCATCTTTAAAATTGTAGATAATTTTACTGATCCAGATGATAATTTTATCATTAGAAACTTCACTTTTTCCTGTAATTTTGACGCCTCTTTGTTTCTCCTATATTATATTACTTTAAGTTGTTTATTCTGACTTTTTATTTTCAAAAATCGCTATAGTAGACTATAACATTACTTTGTTTTGACAAAGTAATGACTTTGATTTCATATTCATTTTTGTTGATTTCCATATTCATTTTTGTTGATGCAATCTAAATGTTGTTAATTTGCTTTTTTCAGATTGTGCATATCGATCACTCTCAATTGTCACTTAGTTTGATTTTTTCTGAATTTATATGCAACTCTACAAATAATAATACAGCCAATCTGATATTTTATATGTGAAATTCTACAAAATCCGTGTATCAGTTAGAGTCTAGTTTATTTAATAGTTACATATGTGTCGAGGTCTAGTCAAAACAAAATCAAAATGAGCAAACCCTAACCCTAATCATTAAACCCATCAATAATCACTTCAAATCAATCAAAAACATTTTTCCTGTCTCTGCGTCCCTTTTACGCTTCCCAACCGAATATGATCGTTCCGCAATCTCAACTCATCAGATATGATTCTGTCAGTTCCACTTACCCTTTTAATCTTACTTTTCAAATTTCTCATCAAAATCCCCCCCTTTTTTTTTATATTTTGTCATTTGGGTTGTTTTTATAATTCTCAGTATCATTTTTAAGTTCATTTTTTGAAATTATTGTTGCATTTCATTGTAGTTGTTAGGTTTCAAAACTTGTTGATTGATTATAAAAAAGTGGATAAATATTGGTAGGGTTTTTGACTTGTTGATGGTAATGTGGAGTTCTGTTATTTGGTTGTTGGAATTCATCTTAATTAGGGTTTTTAAAATGGAACGATACCGCAATTTCGCATGATTGTCTTAATTAGGGTTTCTGAAATGTACTGATACCAGAATTGTGGCGTGATTGTCGTAATTAGGGTTTGCAAAAGAAAGCGTGATTGTCACAATTTGGGTTTTAAAATGTATCGATACTGTGATAGTGGGCGTAGCATCATGGTTTTCGATGTCTCTTGCTACTGAGGTTGAGATTGCATGAGTTGTATTTGACCATAATTCTTTGCAATATAAAAAGTTGTGACCGCAATCACGACTTAAATATTGTTTAGATCCGGTTAAAAGTTTTATAGTTATGCAGCTTGGAAATTTTCCTAATAACGGATAAAAGACCCAATAGGATAGGTGTTGTCAAATAGTGGCGCTATAGCGTAGCGGAATTTGAACAAATCACTATTGTTTCGTGATACTCTATTTAAAACAAATAATTGTCAAATGACGGCTTTGTTTGTTAGTGGAATTTGAAAAAATCGTTATTTTCTGCAAACTGGTATTGACAACACTGAATAGGAGGACAATATGAATAACATACTTGAAGCAGTAGAACACTAGAGGCCAAACTCATTGCAAACATTAACCATGACTGTGAGTGTCTCGCCTGGTTATCACTTGTATGTTTCTCCTTCTTTGTTAAATCGATTCTTTTCAAAAACAATTTTGAAAAATGTAGAAGGAAGAAGATGAATGATGAAAATCAGGGTGTTTTTTATAATCTACTTATGTTAACTATTATCATATAATTAACGTAAATACAAATGGGAAAATTATGATATATACTGTTAATTGAGTATCAGTTATACTATAAAATGTGTTCAATTATTATATAAATCAGTGTGAAAAGCGAGAATAATAAAATAGGGAGGTCAACTGCATTTGATTTGATCCCTTATGATAGGATTTTGAGTTTTATTGGAAGCTTCTGACTTTCACTCTGGTTTTGTATTCTAATATTGTAGGCTGTTGGTTCATCACACGAGACTTCAGCAGCACCTGCAAGTTTGCCTTCTGTTCAGAATGGTATTCCAATGCTTGTAATTTTGCAGTCTGGTGGTTCATCACACGAGACTTCAGCAGCGCCTGCAAGGTTGCCTTCTGCGCAGAATGGTATGCCAATGCTTCTAATATTGCCGGCTGTTGGTTCATCACACCAGACTTCGGCAGCGCCTGCAAGTTTGCCTTCGGTGCGTAATAGTTCCTGGCAACTTCAAATTTATGGCAATCAGACTACAATAATGTTGCCTAACCAAACCAAAGTCAGCAAAGCTTTCAGATGTGAAGTGTGTGAAATTGATGTCAATAGCCAAGTCTCTTTTGAAAAGCACATAGCTGGAAAGAAACACAAGAAGAATTTGCAGCGGCAGACTAATCCTACAATTGCATCTCATGCGAATGTACAAACTGACACAAGTAGTATCCAAGGTCAAGCGTTAATTGGTCCTGTACCCGAGCAATCAGAGCCTAAGAAACAGGTTGATTCTGTTAAGAATGTACAAACTGACACAAGAAGTATCCAAGGACAAGCGTTAATTGATGCTGTACCCAAACAATCAGAGCCTAAGAAACAGATTGATTTTGTTAAGAATGTACAAACTGACACAAGTAGTATCCAAGGACAAGCGTTAATCGGTCCTGTAGCCGAACAATCACAGCCTAAGAAACAGGTTGATTCTGTCAAGAATGTACAAACTGACACAAGTAGTATCCAAGGACAAGCGTTAATCGGTCCTGTAGCCGAACAATCACAGCCTAAGAAACAGGTTGATTCTGTTAAGAATGTACAAACTGACAAAAGTAGTATCCAAGGACAAGCGTTAATTGGTCCTGTAGCCGAACAATCAGAGCCTAAGAAACAGGTTGATTCTGTCAAGAATGTACAAACTGACAAAAGTAGTATCCAAGGACAAGCGTTAATTGGTCCTGTAGCCGAACAATCAGAGCCTAAGAAACAGGTTGATTCTGTTAAGAATGTACAAACTGACACAACTAGTATCCAAGGACAAGCGTTAATTGGTCCTGTAGCCGAACAATCAGAGCCTAAGAAACTGGTTGATTCTGTTAAGGTTTGCTCAACATGCAATGTCGTGTGTGTTGGTCAAGATACATATAACAAACATGTTGCTGGGAGAAAGCATGCTGCTAAAGTGAATTTACATTATCCTTTTGTAAGCTTACATGAATCACTTTTACTGTTTATCCACACATTATGCACACTAGTGGCACACACTAATTTGTATAATTTCTTATAACCATGTCTTACATTAAAATAAAATTATTCTGACAGAACAAGAACATTAAAAGGACGAATTTTTTTATCTTGATTGGACAAACAAGGCAAGATAGGATCACTGTAGATTTAGCTAATTAACTTTGTAGGCCATTTAGCTAAAATTCATGTAAGGTAGCTGGTTATGTGAATATTTTGTATAACTGTGGGTTGCTGAAATCTCGGCAAGACACCGTGATTTTGCAAAAGCTACAAAGTGCTTCGCAAAATCATATTTTTGAGTATTCTAGTTCAATCTTATTTTCATACTTTTGAGTATTCTAGTTCAAACTAGTATTTTCATACTTTTGAGTATTCTAGTTCAAACTAGTTGGCTTACTCATCCACTGGGAAAAAGTAACTGGAAATAAGGAAAAAATTGTTGTTTGGGAGATGTAGACAACGGCAATAAGTGGAGGGTTTTTTGAGGTTTTGTAAATGAGTTTAGTGTGTTGTGTTTGGGATGCTAATTCCTGCAATCTGACCATGAAACGACTGTAACATTGACTGCCACGGGCATTACGCTGCCCTGATTTCAGTAGAACCTAGCTACCGCTATGTCATGCCACAGTATTATAGTGTCCGCAACAGCCTCTGTTAACTACAGAGGTATTAACAACAACAATAGTCTTTTTCCACTAGAAGGATTTGATGACGTCATAATGAAATTACATTCAATAAGCACTTGTTCTTTATTTATTTTGCTGCAAGTACTGTTGCTATAGTTAGTTGTCTTGAATGTACTTTCTCATAAATTTTGTGGTGCCAGGCTAATCTATATATAATCTTTGAAACATTTGAACAGTTAAATATGATAAATAAATGTCTTATGTTGTTTTTCTTAACATTAATGGTTCAATTGTGTAAAAATATAGTCTTTTGGCTTCTAAATTTGATGACATCAGTGAGAACCTAATATATGACCATACAGGAAATGATAGAACTCTTGATTTTTAGTTTTGTAGCTTTATTACAATTGATCATTTGTATTTTTAGTGACCTTGAACAATCAAATATTTTTTTAATCCACGACTGACAACACTAGTTTTAGCTAGATTTTATTATCATGAGTTTGCCTAACATGTGCAATATTGCACATGATGGCAAAACCCTATTATCATTACTTGTTTGCTATCAGTTATCCTGGATGTATATCTATAGATAGCTAATAGCTAAGTATTTGTTGTATTATCATTACTTGAAGTGCAAGAAAAGTATAAGGCGGAGCGCCATGTATGAAATGTTTCTGAGGTGACCACTTTTTGTGACTCATAGGTTGCCTTGAAGTCTAATGATGGCATTGGTCCACCTATTTCCGAACTCAAGCGTAACGGTGATGCTCTAATTGAAAAAGCTGCTAAGAAAATCAAGGTTGCTGAATCTGTATGGTGTGAATTTTGCAAGATTAATTGTAACAGCAGGTATAGCTACACTGCACACTTGTCCGGTAAGAAACACTTGAAGAACATGGAGAAACTATCAAATCCAAAAGTTGGTGTTGGCAGCGGTGCCACTACCACTACCACCACCACCACCGCAATAGGTACTTCAATTGGGTCACAGGAAAAGCCAGATTCAGATAAACCAAAAACAAAGGAGGTATCAGTACTTGATATTGAGACAGAGAAACGTAAAGCTGTGGAAAGAGGAGCTGCAGTTGATGATATTAAAATGTGCACTTTATGCAATGTGGTGTGTAATAGCCAGGCAAATTTAAATACTCACCTTAGTGACCATACTCACGCTGCTATGGTGAGGAAGGCAGGGTTAATCACTGGTTGAGGCGATTATTCTCATTGTGTCATCTAGACTTGGAGTTGGAGACATTGCATGCACTATGCAGTTTGTCATTGCAATCGGTTATACACACACTTTCATTAAATGTTTTGTATAGCCTTTTACTTGTATTAGAGAAACTAATTACTGTTTTATAGTTCGTATTTTGGAATATAAATAATTGATAACTTCCATTATGCATTGAGGTTTACAAGATGAGTTTAATTTTGATACTTTTTTTTTAAACATGGGGTGAAAAACAGAAATACAAATGCCGTATATATGCTACATTCCAAAACACGAAAAACAACCTAAAATCCCATGGAAAGGGAACCCACGCCCCAGACCAAAACAGCAAACGACGCCTAAACTATGCCAACACAGACCCGAGACAGAACCGTGACAGTAGCTGAAGCAAAATCGCAAAAAACAGCTACAATATGTCGACTCATAGAATAAGTTAGATTTTGTCAATCTAATTAAACTCCAATGTCAATACAACATTTTAATCTCGTCTACCAATTCGTGGACCCCCTTAAAACGATTCTTGAAAATTCTCTCATTCTTTTCCATTCAAATCACTCAAATTGAAGCGTGCCAAATCAACCATAACACTCTTCTCATTTTCTTGGAATTCCCTTGATCATTCAAACCCTCGAGAGTCGAGATGAATAAACAAGTTGGGAGTCTGCATAACGTCCAGCCAAATCTTCGAAACCACCTCATAATGCATAAAGAGGTGCCGTGAGGTTTCTATACCATCCCCATACATCATGTCTGCCACCACCTTAGATGGTGCCCGACTCATCCATAAATACCCAAAAACCTTTTCCTCTAACCTACTTAGTTCACCACCTAGGAGTGCAAGCCTTTCCACAAACTTTGTGGTGTGAATCTTTTTATTTTGATGGTTTACTTCTCTTCTCCTTGCTTTATTGGACACACATCCGTTAATTAAATTGAATAATTAAAACAATGCAATTACATAACATACAAATTTCAAGATAGTGTAAGAGAACTTGGAGAAAATGAAATGGAAAATTGATTATTTAAAACAACGGTAATTCCAAGCTCAAAAGCAACAAGTATACAATATTTAAATTAAAAACATAATTTTGAGGCAAACTTAAAGGACTTTGACATCTTTTCTTCTATATTTAGTCATCATAGAGGTCATTGATGCCTGGCTTGGTTGGTCCAGGGATCAGACGGTTTTGCTTAATTTGAGCAATTTTCTCATGATCTTCTTTTGTTAATGACCAATCAAAGATACGCAAATTTTGGTTCATTCTTTCCTTATCATAACTCTTGGGAACAAAAGTGACTCCTTGTTCATATAGCCATCTTAGAGAAATTTGTGCAACAGACTTTCCATGTGCATCTGCAATCTCTTTTAGCATATCATTCTCCATAACCTCATTAGGTCCTCTGCTTGCACCTTTCCTCAATGGTGAAAATGCGGTTAACACTATTCCGTTTGCGTTGCAAAACTCTCTAAGCTTCTTTTGTTGCCATGCAAGGTTCATCTCCACCTATAAATATATGAGTTCATTGTATAAGTACATATTATCAATTAACAAGTTTACTAGAAGTTAATCTAAACTTAGGTTTAGTTGATGACTTACTTGATTGACTGCTGGAAGAATAGTGGCAACAGAGAGAAGATTTTCAAGTTTCTTGACAGAGAAGTTACTAACTCCAATAGCTTTAGTGAGTCCAAGTTTCAAGCCTTCCTCCATGGATTCCCAAACACCCTTGACATCAAATGGCAAGAGATCTGCCACATCAATTGGAAATGTAAACTTTCCAGGCTGAGAGCTAAGTGGCCAATGAATCAAATACAAGTCCAAGTAGTCCAATTGAAGAGTCCTGCACGAAATCAACAAATCCAGTTATTTCAATAAGTGTGTGTTTGGATTCACTTTTGTTCTTCAATTGATTTTTACATGAACGTATTGAAATAAAAAACAATTTAACGTTCATCTTAAAAATAATTTCGCCCTTAAATAGGACTTACATATCATCTAAGTGTACTCTAAATGAGTGTAATATTAAATTTTACTTACTTGAGAGATTTTTGAAGAGCAGGAATAACAAGATGAGGATGATTTTCAGTAACCCAAAGTTTGGAAGTAACAAAAAGCTCTTCTCTAGTGACAAGACCAAGTTCAATTGCCTCTTTCAAAGCTTCACCAAGAGCTTGTTCTGAGCCATATGCAGCAGCAGTATCAAAGTGTCTGTAACCTTGTTTGATGGCTTCAATGATTGCATCTTTTGTGTCTTTCTTACATGTGAAGTCAGGGGCTGATCCCATTCCAACCACAGGCATTTTCAATTGACTAGATGTATTGGTAAGAACCTTTGTTGGGATTTCAACACTACCCATGTTGATGTTATTTTTGTTGTTGTTGGGTTGGGATGGTTCAATGTTTAATATTGTTACACAATGAGCTATGTTTGATGATGGACTAAGCTTTGGTTGCAACCTTTTTATAGAGCTAAAGTTGGTACTAAAAAAATTTCATACATTCTTAATAATTACAAAATTGACACTATTGCTATTTGGTTTTGTTTGAGCAGTCCAAAATTGAAACTATAGTGTTTCTAAGAGGGTAGGTGAGTTATGCTCATTTCTACCACCATATAATTTCAGTGTTTTATTTATTGAATAATACATAAAGTATAAGGTTGGTGAGTTGCTGGCGGCATAGTCCAACGATGTCTAGTAATACATCTTTGAC
>Ga0315915_1006312_pt1 | contig 14514 bp, 7 predicted proteins | sample MpolbnodulesMG_FD_207738 | JGI IMG/M metagenome (GOLD analysis project Ga0315915, IMG submission 207738) | Medicago polymorpha root nodule microbial communities from Los Angeles, California, United States - branched nodules | ecosystem: Host-associated > Plants > Roots > Nodule | place: USA... | reverse complement strand
GAAGATTACTTACTTATGACGCACATCCCAACCAGAGAGATTGGCAACTTGTGTTAGAGCTTCCCTCCATCTTTGCACCATCTCAGAGTCTTGTTGGAATCTTTGTTCATGTTTGGAAAAAGCTTCAGCATAATTTCCTTTTTGATATCTCACCTCAGAAGGATCAACGTCATAGAAAACAGGCAGAACACGCTTTTTCAGAGACTTGAACGCGGTGACAGATCCATTCTAATTCTTGCAAGCACCAAGTTGAGGAAGCATAGTTCTTAGAAAATAGCACAACGTAAATCAGAGAGTCTTCCATTGCTCGAAGGAGCTCGGGTCCTATGGATTCACCTTTGTTGAGCTTGGTGTCATCCCTAAATGTGAAAATACCTTTTCTTTGAAGGGAAGCAAAAAGATGATCAGTGAAGTTGTAGCGCGTGTCTTCACCCCTAAAGCTCACAAACACGTCATAATAATTTCTCCTTGGAGATGTCACCAGAGCTGAAGAGCTGCTGCTGCAGCTTTGGATTATAGTATTATTAATATTGTTGGTGCCGGCCATCTGAATATGCTAATTTGTTAGAGGATGATATATATGGTTTAATTGATGCGCAGAGTAGATAACTGCTACTGCAGTTGAAATGGAATATAAAGATAAAACAGTGGAACGAAGGAATAAAAGAAGGAAGGAGTAGATAAGATAGGAGAAAGTGTAACTAATAGCATCTGAAATGTGGAATTAAATAAAGCAAGCATTCCTGTGGTATACCACTTCGACTTCAAGTGTGCTTCTTCCTACCTTCTTAGCAATAGCATGTTAGTTGATTTCTCAAAGATAGTAAAGTTCCCACATCTTTCGGTTTTCCTTTTCAGTATACCCTACTTCACTCACCCAATTAATTACATCACTTTCACACACACAAGTTGCAAGTCCAAACAGCAACTTCTCAACGTACTTTGGAGTTATACTAAAATGAATCAATTAATGTGCGTGGAATTGATGGCTTGCTTTCTTTTCTTTTCTTTTTTATGGTTGATTGGTGTAGGTTGGTGCGTATGTCCATCTATATTTGTTACATTATGCTTCTAGTAAGGTACACATAAACTACGATTAATCATTTTGGTTAATCTAGTAAGTATCCTAGCTTATCTAGATGGCTATATGAACAGGAGTATGTTAATGGACAACTGAAGAACAGGCAGGTGATGCATTCATTAGAGGGAACAATGGTACTAGTGCTTGAAATCAAATATTCTTGATTCTTTATTGATATTTCATTGCAGAAATGACTGAAAAGTTATTTTCTTGGATGCAGTTCTAAACATCAGTACTTCATAGAGGAACCTAGCAAAAGGGGATTAAAAATACAGGAATCCAAATATATGTTGGTTTGAAAGACACTTGCTAGTTGTAATATTATGCAGAAATGAAGACTATTTTTGCACTTCAATTGGGTCATAATCTCCATAAATTTAACATACATCATCAATAAAGCAACAAGCATCAAATTGATAAGAGAATTGGTCATACAAAGCAGTAGCAAGGGTTGTCTTCCCTCAATTATAGTTTGAAAAGGGAAAGTGAAATCAAGTAGTATATAAGACCAAAGATTATTTGTCAAAAGCATTAAAACTTGCACATGTAATCATCAATTCATAGAAGATTACTAACTTATCATGAAGATTCCAGCCAGAGATACTCCCCACTTTTCTGAGAGCTTCCCTCCATCATTGAACCATGTCAGAGTCATGTTTGAATGTTTCTTCATGTTTAACAAAGGCTTCACCATAACTCTGACTTTACTTAGGCAGAACACATCTTCTGTAATGAAGGATGTATTCAATAAGCAGAACAACTCATAATATTATTTTATCATGTATTTTTTTTATATTCACATGATTAAGTATATATCAATTTCATACTAAAATGATAAAATTACATCTATGAGACAATTTCATATACTTTTCCTCTAGATTATTGGCATGTAATATTTTCAAATTTTATAAATTAACACAAAGGCTGAAATAAAATAAAAAGTAATGAAATAAGTTTTAAAAAAAAAATATTGAAATTGGGTTAGACAAATGCAGTTTTGAAATGGGGACCAAAATTGCACAATTAGAAATAGATGGATCATTGTGAGCTCCAGCTACTTGACCAAACAAAAAGAAATAGATAGATCAAAATTGTGATTTTGTCAAAATAAGATGATCAAAACTGCATTTAAGCCTTGATACTATTATCAAATAAATAATTTGTGTAACTAAACAACGATATCATATATATTGTTTTCATCTAGCAATAGACGCGCCTCGATTCCAACCTCATAAGCGGCCTCGGTTAAAAAAATCATATTTTTAAAATTTTAATAATATACTTTTATTTTATAATATTTTAATCTCAATAAAAAAAATTAGAATAAACCGAATGACAAAATGTAATACCAAAAAAATAGGCTAAATCATTTTTGTGATAAAACAACACCAACCAAGTTTTATCATTATTAAAAAAAAAAATATCTCACTAAGTGAGGTCGGCAAGGATCGAATTACGCTATAATGTTATCAAGCACATAAATCTTTATATCAAGCACAATAATCTTTATATCTTTCTAAATAGTTTCTCTTATAGTTTTTCTAGGTATTCCTCTGCTTCTAGTGATTAGACTATTATTTATTTAATCCTCTATAGTACAAACACATAAAATTCTCGTCCTAGTCATTTTTATCAATTCACATTGTTTGAATTAGATTTGTATTTTTCTTTCTATTTTTTCAATTATATAAATCTCCTGTTAAATTATCGAATTTAAAATTAAACTTAAGTTTGTATTATTTATTTAAATAAAAAACTTCAATTTTTAAAAAATAATTTACTTTTTATTTTCTTATAAAAAAATTATGTGATAATTGGTTAAGATGACAAATACTTAATGATTACAATGACAATGACATAACTTATAAATTTATAACACAAATCCAAACTCTTGATAGGATTATCGATTGTTTATAATTTTCCATTGCTAAAATTGTAATAATATTTCAGTTTCACTCGAAGTTTTACAATAATACATGTTCAATTTTTACTCTTTTATACGGAACAAATTTGGTTCGAAGGAGAAACCCCACAATATGTGTACCCACAAACTCTTTTATGGTTAAACAATTGTGTGAACTTCGTATCAATAATGTGATAATAAAAAATAATGATAAATATACAAAAATAATAATAATGAAAGAAAAATAAAAATAATACTATTAAAAAAATCAAAATATAATCATTGTATTTTTTATATAAAAAAAATCATATTAATATTAAATGTAGTAAAAGCAATAAGACATATGAATTTTATGATTTTCACAAAACCGACAAATTACCAAGAAATCTTTCTGAAACTTCTCAAAGTGCATATTCGAATAAAATGGGAATAAGCCAAAAACAGAAAACCACAGGCAATTAAGAAAGAAATGTCTCTCTCCATATATATAAAATAAAAATAAATATACATTGACAATTTCTCTTCTTATCTCTAAACATATAACTCTCTCCAACCTTCTCATATCTTTATAGAATCCAATTCCAATTTCAAACCATTCACTTGTCACATACAACAAAGTAATGTCTGCAGAACAAATTCTAACGTTGCTAGATTCCTTTTGGTTTGAAACAACAATTCTCACCAACAAAAATCCTTCAAATTTTCACTCAAAAGTAGAAGAAATTCTTCCACAAAACACAAATCTCTTACTTGTTCCAACTCCAAACCTTGATGTTAGGTTCTATAGTGAACAAAACTTGAGCATCATAGGGTCTGTTTTCTCTGATTCTCCATCACCAAATTCAGTCCTCACTTCATCAAAGCTTAGAACAATCCCTTCTGAGAGAGAATTCGGAGAATTCTCAAAGGGGACTAGTAGTGAAAATCATCATCAGAAGGAAGATGTTGCATACACTAAGAAAAAACAAAGCCAAAGTTATATAAGAAGGAGAAGGAAAAGTAGGAGTTTATCAGAGCTTGAGTTTAAAGAGCTAAAAGGGTTTATGGATTTGGGTTTTGTGTTTTCTGAGGAAGACAAAGATTCAAAATTGGTTTCATTGATACCTGGTTTACAAAGACTTGGAAAAGAAAATGATGATGTAGAAGAAGGTGAAGATGAAGAACATAAGAAGATTGATGAAAATGTTTTATCTGATCATAAGCCTTATTTATCTGAGGCTTGGGATGCTTTTGATCAAAGGGAGAGAAAAAATCCATTAGTGAATTGGAGGGTACCAGATAAGGGTAGTGAGATTGACATGAAAGACAATCTTAAATTCTGGGCTCATGCAGTTGCATCCATTGCTAGATAACAATGACCGATGAAAGTTTTCATTTTCTTGTGGAAGTTCTTAATGCAAATTTGTTTTATGTAATTTTAGATTTTAACTGGAATAATAAATGTACATATTCTCCAAGTTTTTATTGGACACTAAAATATTTCTGGAGAGTGGTATTAAGGCATTTATTTTCTTCTATTGGTTACTTTCAATAGAATTAATCGGTTGCTCATTAGGCCCTCAAAATTGCTCACATTTTTGAAAAATGATGATAGAGAGTTACAATCCGAACTGCATTTATACACAAAAACAACTACTGATCAGAAGTTACAACCCGATTAGGAGTAAAATCGAGAGGCATATTGAGCAATCATCTTAATCATACTCAAGGTGTAATGTATCTTTCAACTGAAATTCGAATTTTGGTTCGCCACATTGTAGAAGACTAGACCCTTCGACCAAACTAATCTTTATTGGTACTTTTTTAGGCTTTCTATGAAAAATCTTGATTAGTTTATTTCATGTGCGTGGTAAGGAACTTCAATAGCACAAAGACACGTTGTTTGGCTTAATTTGTCTTTTATGTGCTCAATAATTGAGAAATACAATATAATGCAGGCAGAACATTATACTGTTTATAGATGTGGTGGACACGAGGTTAGATATCACCATGTTACTAAAATAATGTTGTTTAGTGAATAACAAGAATGGTTGGGTGGGGCAATGGGGCTCAAGAGAAAGAGACAAGTAGACCCACTCATCATTATTTCACTCTAGCTAGTGGAGGTTGTCTATTCTAGAATTGTGTTGTTGTAATTGAAAATGTTTTGTCCAACGTGAACCACAAGTTAAATAAAATCAACAAGAGAAATGGAAGTTGAGATAACACCACTTGCTATCCACTTATGGCTTTAAATCACACCAAGAGTCGTGTTATGAATTGTGATGCTTGAAATATTTTTATTACCTTGTTTGAAACCAAAATATTTTAAAATGATCTTACTTATTAAGCTACATGTATTAAATGTAAGTAAGGAAGAAATTAAAGTGAAATTTCTCAGATTTTCTAAAAATAGGTAAGTATATTAGACAGAGTCAATGGGAAGAAGTTAAAGTGAAATTTCGAGTTTAGGATAGGATATACAATATTGGAAGTAAGCGTGTGTTTGTAAAATCTTTGAATAAAGAATTCAAATTAGGACATATTAATGAACTTAGAAGTTTCCTAATGAAAGTTGACATTAGACACTTAGCCAAATTAATTTTTAGTTCTCTATTATATTTGCAAATCAATATCTTAAAAATCGAGCATTTAATCTCAACCCTCGTTTAAAAAAATCGAACCAAACCAAACAAAACTTTCAAGTCATGGTTAATCACTCGAAATAGGACGAAACAACGATCAAACAGCTCAAATAACACAACTGTAAATGTTACTAGTGACACTGCAATTTGGTTTCTTGTGAGAACAATGTATATAATATGGTAGAAGCTCCGTACAAAAAAATCTATTATGTTCGTTTTTGTTTGATAGTACTGCCAGAAAACTGGGACCTTAACGGCATAAAGAATCGTTATTTTATTATCAAACTGAGGCAGAAAGAGTTATATTATACCAAGATTGAGTCATGTGCAACAAAATGATTGTCATCAAAACACATTTGCCATTATTTTAGATAAAGATCATACGTATGCAATGACACCTGTCAAAGAATATGCTTGTAAATTGTAATGCTACAACCAATGATTTCAAGATACGCTTACGGAAGATTAATATTTATAATGTAAAATACTTTTGATAATATAATAATCCTTATCCCTTTAAAGCTTTGGTAGAAATAAATGAGTAGTACACGTCAATTCACATATATCTGATTTTCATTGTGTCATCTTTATTAACCTTTAGGTGATAATATTTTTCTATTTCATGTAAATCAATATATCTTCAAATAAATAATATTCAAATGACAAAGTTACACATCAAGATTATGAGATGATGTAAAAAACAGCTTTTCTTTTATATACCCCTGTATATACTACTATAAATCATGTATGTTTGTTATATTTACCCAAATTACAATTATGGATTGTTAATGAGAAATTGACTTATCAAATTCAATGATATGCTATATATGGATGAATTAATTACATGGGACAGAGAGGAAATGTTATAGGGAAAGTAAGGGTCACTCGTCCTTGGTGGAAGAGGTTGCCTCTGGAAGTTTGACTGTGGAAGGTTTAACAGCACCACCCTTCCTTGAGTATTCCCTCCATTTTCTAGCAGCAGCTGCAGCTCTTTTAGCTCTTTCTTTTACTTCCTCCTCTGCAAAATTATCATCATTTCAAAGACTATTTAGTGGAATGGAATAACAATATAATCTTACACAAAAGTAATTGCCACAAACAACCGAATAATCATGCCAACCGAAGGATATTGACAAAAGAAAAATCTTGGTTGATTAATATTATGGTTCTAATTATGAAAATTGTACAACTTTTTTTTGTATTTTTACATTCACTACCTGAATTTTCGTAGTCTCTTGGTTTTCCGCGAAGATTGTCCCAGTATGAATTTGTTTTATCATAACCTTTCTGCTTCATCATTCTCAACCTCGCTTGTTCCTGCACGACACTCATAATTGTTTGTCATTTGAATCATTATCATTGTTACTGTGAACTAATGAACAATCACATAATTATCTACCAAAGAAAAAGATAATGAGGTTGAGGTGAAATTTCAGTCATACAAAGGTTCACATCATTTAAGACATCCATCATTGATGTAAAATTAGTAGTCACTACTGCGTTCGTGTTCAAGCGGGTTGGTCCAATCCTAAGAACTCAAAACTTTTAAAAGAGTTTGATACAATTAAGAATATTGCATTATCTTAAAAAATATTCTTACGAAACTCCAAGATATGGGACTCTCAAGTCAAGACACTCCTTTCTAATCAAGAGTGGACATCTACCATCTTAAAATTTGTGCTTAGGTCTAACTCAACTGCACAAAACTAGCTTGAAACATATTTGTAAGCAATTTAGGACTCTCAACAAATATGAATTCTAGGAGTAAAACTTTCAACTAATCGTGAAGAATAATGGATTGAAATATCTAGATTATTCTCTATTTGTGTCAAAATTATGAAAAATGTTATGACATATTGTAATCATTTTCTAAACCATCGAAATACGTTTATGCTTGGAATAATACACATCAAAATCAAATACTAAAGAGAAATCTAACTTATTTAGAAAGGATGATATTCCCTTCCATCTTTCAGGAACTAAAATGACGTTACAAATTTTCAAGGATGTCAACATAGTCATTCGAGAGCCAAAATGGTCATTTCTGCTAATTTTGAATTCGATGAAGATCTTTCCCGAGATTAACAGAAGAAACAATGATAATTTAGGGGTTAATGCATACAAATAAGTTGTTCTTATATTGTTAAGGAAAAAATGGTGAAAGTGAATGAGTTCTTACCAAGAATTTTAACTGCCTTTTCTCCCATCGGGTATTTGCCTGTCGTTATTATAGTATGGTTAGATCATATTAGAGGAGACAGCACATAAATATCAAACATAAATGATCCAGTAATCTCTAAGTTATTACCATTCTGAAAACGTCGCCTAATGCTGATCCCATTCCTGAAAGCATTAGAGCAACCTGCTCGAATTTAAGAAGCTCAGTAGTTGTTATAACTAGGAGAGGTGAACTTTATGTTTTCAAAAATAAAGAAAATGTAGAAGTTTAATGACTAAATTAATGTGGAGAAACATCAATTCTAAATCCTGAGAAATCCATCAAGAAATTTCCTAGTATCTTGCGGCTTAAGTAATAGCAGAACTATCTGCTCTTTGTTGTTCTTCTTCCTCTAATAGAAAATTTAAAAAGCAAGTGATATTTGCTCAAAATTGTTTGACATATAAATTAGTAGCCATCGAGCAGAAAGGGAAAAAATACGACATTATGAAATTATCTTACGAATAGAGATCTTAAGGGGGGAAAAGGAAGAAATAAACTTTTATGACTTTGGCCTTACATTGACTCTTTCTATACGGCGCATTTCGTCTTCAAGTAATGATAGTTGCGCAGCTGATGTCCAATGAATGCAGTCAACAGGGCTAAAATACAAAGAATGAATGTCAAATTAAGCTCAGAGATCTCAGTTAGCTTAGTTGCTTCACAAATAATGTTATTTTCATGCCGAAGGTCCTAAAAATTAAGTGTTTAACTACACCAAAGGAAGCATAACTGCATATAATATGTTGAACTGTTGAAGTTAAGAAATAATAGTGGCGCTTTATACAACATCATCACCAAATAAAACATATCAGTAATATAGAATGGTAGTAAATGTAAAATTGAAACCTATTTAAAGAATCAAAACAACGAATGCATGATTATAATGATGTTCATAGTCATAAACATACCAACTTTCAATAGCCGTTTGAATTAATTCAGGGTTCCCAAACTGATTGTATACTCTGGCTCTTCCAAAGTCTTCTTCAATTCCAAACACATCACAGGCAACATTGGCACAGTTTTTGCAGCCTGTTCAAGGATATTGAAGTATAATTATATTACATGCCTTGCAAAAACTCTAAATAGATCACACTAGCATCTAATCTAACAAAGGTAACGAAGGACTATCTAGGTCCATCAATAAATGAAGCATATCAATTAAGCACATAAGAACATAGACATAAATGTCAACGTTTATTATTGATTCGGCATGATTCGACTGACTCATCGAATAGGAACTGCTTTTCAATAAAGGAAGTGTTGTCAGATTGTTAGGGTAGCTTACTACAGGAGTTAAATTAAGGAAAGACAATTGAATCGAAATGTGCCAAGATAAAGCTATAATAGTTACACTGACATAGATAGAACTGTTTGTTCTTGTCTGAAAACACAAGTCTAGGTCACCATTTCTGTTCAAGGTGAGTGACACCCTTAATTGGAAGATAACCTAGTATTTTAAGAATTGTGTTAAGTCTCTTTTTCTCTCTCTGCCTTTAGCCTTTTATATGTGTCCATTTAAAGGGTTTGGGTCTTCTTCTTTCGTCAGGCCCACCCTAATTTGGGTACTTGATCCCCACAGGACATTCACTCATTCTTAGCAATGATTAGGTGAGGTACAAGGGTAGACGCGCGTCACACCAGGTGTGGAAGGAGCAAGCCCGTAATTATGGATGGTATCTCTTGCTTGGTCAATCCCCATCTCCCTATCCAGTCTAGTAGTTACGAGGGATGGTCCTATATGCTTACTCAGTCTTCCTAAATCACACGTTTTTGGAGACAACTTACCCCTCCCTATGGAATTGAGCTTGGCCCAATGGTCTAAATATTTGGTACTGAACAATGTTAACATATAAGGCAACATCACAAGAGTGATTTGAAAATTGAAAGTACCTATGCAGCTGAATTCATCGACAAAAACATGATCCTTCGGACTAGAATCGTCCATGAAAGGATTGATTGATGTCAAAGAATAGCCATGAATATCATCATAAACCCTGCGCTGAACTGGATCACTGAGCACCTGAAATAGAAAAGTTAGAAAACTTGAAACCACAAATTTTTTAAGCATAATAATGTTCAAGATATCCAAAAAGGAAACCACCTCATAGACTTCATTGATGAAGGTGCAGAAATTTGTGGTCTCAGGATCATTGCCACTCAAATCCGGGTGGCAAGTTTTCATGCAATTGTAGTATGCCTTCTTGATCTGCTCTGGTGTTGCATCTGGAAGCTGGTAAAATCAACCAATTCCACAAGCATTAAGCATACATTTTATCTCAGCATTCGTTGGATCTAGATAAAGTGAAAAACCCACCTAATTTACCATCCGCGGTTCTCCTATTGTCGCTAAGAAATTACTCAATGCGAAAGACCGACATAAAAAATAATGCCACAGTTCAGAAAATCACTCTAATTATGATTGAAAAGAATTTTGAAAAGTTTTTTGGTAAGCTAAGATATCCCCTTTTTCAACTCCTAAAACTAAAACTAATTGAATAAACACTCGTTTTGGTCCTTAATTGAGTCAGGCACTGTCCCAACAGTTCTTGAATGTATCAAAGTTACAAACACATCCCCCAAGTGTCTCTTTTTAAAATAATTTAATGGATCAAACTAAATAACAAAAGACGCATTTTAAGACTAAACTAACTAACAAAGGACACATACGAAGACAAATAATCAACAAAAGAGACATTTATGGTATGTCTTTGTAACTACGATACATTTAAGGATTATTCTGGAAAAGCCTAGAACATTTAAGGACCAAAATGATTGTTTAAAAAAAACTGATCATACAAGGTAATTGATATTTATTTAAGGGTTTACCTTTCCTAACATATAATTTTTCATACACAAAAGCCAATTAAGTAACTAAGTATCTACCACTCTATCACACAATTTTGGTTAATATATTTGAAATTCTTAAAACACATGCATGTTCATTCATTTAACAAAATGGTAAAATGGTTGAATATTTTGAGCTTGAAGTAAACAGATGGAAAAAAAATAAGAGTCTGGTGAATTATTACCAGACCCAAAACTGCATAATAGTCTTCAGCTCCAACACTGTCACTGGTTGAAAATGATTCCTGTTCAGTAGCAACTTTTACTCTACCAAACCCTCTTCGTTTGCAACTTGGTGCTACAAATCTCCATGGACTAGTTGCAGTTTTTTGTTGTAGCATTTGCCATGAGCTTCTATGACACAAATTCAGTGAAGGATTGTGGATTTTTAGAGCTTCTGTATACAGTGGAGACAATAATTGAGCCATTAAAATCACCAATTACAGTGAAAAGAAGCTTCAAGTGTTCAACATAGAAATAAAATACAACATAAATATAAAATTGAAGGTTGATATTTTATTTGATTTGATGAATGGATTTTTTTTATATTTATAATTTTTGAGGTGGAGGAAATTTTGGGGACATGAAAGTATAAAGGGGTAATGCTGAGGTGGCAGTGTGAGAACCAAAGACAACCACGGAATCTGGAAGAAACATAAGTTGAATCTAGAGAGCGAATAAAACGAGGTAAAGTGGGGTTTACTTACGAACGGCACGTGTCAACTCATGCATATATGATGCATTGCTTGTTGTTTCCGATCTTGCCTTTCACGGATTTTTATTTTGTTTTTGCTTTTGCACCGGTTTTCGACCCACCAATGGTGGACAATTAATCAGACCCATGCGTAGAGACATGCGCACTGGTCAAACGTTGTTTCCTCTGAAAATCAAACTCGGTATTCTCTAGATACGTCCTTGGAAGGAGCTCCTTGCCACTGGAGCCCAAACAACTTAGTTTGTTTTCAAGGATTCTAGAGAGTACATAACATGGAGTGAGTATCCTCTCTACTTATTAATCTATTTATTTCTTTGTTTTTTGTCTGGTAGCCTACTGGCTAGAATATAATAATGCATTGTCCTACTAACTGAGTTAAGCTCATTGGACAATCTATTTATTTCTTTTATATACATAAAGAAATTTGAAGTTGCTCCTCTGTTTTAAAGTGAGTTTCGTTTTATACAATTACACACAAATTAAGGAATGTAATGAAATAATTATTAGACATAACATTTTTACTAAAATGCCCAAGAAAAAGACTAACTTAAAGTTGCATTGAAAATTGTGCGAGAGAAAAGTTGAAATATTTATTGAGGGTAAAGTTGGGAGAAAAAAATTAAAGTTGTATTGAAAATGTAAAGCGACATTCATTTTGAAACAAATTTTTTTTTTTGTAAAGTGACACATATGAAACAGAGTGAGTACAAGTTAATGAATCAAATATAAAAATGGTTTATTGGAAAATGTGAATCTCTTATCTCTTATTTATAAATCTTAACCGGTCAAGTTATACTTAACCCTAATTCTAACCTAAAAAATTCCCTCCTTTGGCATCACTTTTATTTGTTGTTGACCTATACTCCGCATTAATTGTTGTTGACATATACTCCTCCTTTGGCATCACATTAATTATTGTAGATTTCTCTATTTATTTCCCTATTCATATCCCCTGTTGTTTGCAGATTTTTTTTTTTGTTGATCCCTCTTCTTTGAGGTTTGATTAACATCATATTTTGTAACATAATTTGATATTGAAATTATTGATCACGTTCCTCCTTAAACAAATGTCATAAGATTCATGTTTTGTTAATACTACTGTAGAATGTTTAAACAAGAAGAAGATGTGGCACAACAACAAAAAAGGTCGCTGCAAGTTTTTTTTCCGTACTATATCCTAATTTTTTTGTTTTGCCGTTAAGTAAAGGTTGTTGTTCCTTTTTCTCTCATTATCTCACAAAAATACATATGGTGCTATTTTATTTTCAACTCATCCTTTCTTTGATTTAGGAATTTCAAATTAAGAATCTTATTAGTTTTCAGAATCACTTGAAAGAGGAACCACAAAAAGGAAATTCTTGGGTTTTCTAAATGTATTGTTGATACATTGATTTGATTGTTTGTTGATGCATTGCTTTGATTGTAGGTGAAAATGTGAAATGTATCATAAGATATAATTTGCCTATAATTTCTTATGTTTTCAAGATTCACTTATAGAATTAGATGATTTTATTTTTGCTTTGAGTGTAGAAAGTAAATTGATTGTATTACAAAACTGTTTATCTCTCAGATCAGATGGCTATTCCAAAACTAAAGACTTTCTCATGGTATGATTTATGTATAATGACCATATGCAAAAATCAAATCAATGGAAGAACATGTGACATAAATTCATTTTGAATGTATTCGCAAAGTATAAAACCTTTTTTTGGTGTTAAACGACTTATGTCATTTCAGTATTATATTATGTTATATTCGCAAAACAGATGTTTCATTATGGAATGAACTATACCATTGCACTCATATTATTTTATATTTCATTGTCAATTATTACTATCGATATGTCCCGTGTGTAAGCACGGGTCAATTGTCTAGTTACATTTAATCTTTAACTTTGGGTCATGCTAACTTGTGCCCAAAGCGCATAAGTTAAGAAGCTTCAAATGAAAATTAAAAATAAATTTTATATTGAAAATATAACTTTTGAAACTTTTAAGACATTAAATGTACAATTTCCAAGAAAAAACTTCTATATTTGGCTTCTTAATTATACCCCAATGACACAAGTTAGCATTTCCCTTAACTTTTTAATGAATTGGATGCATATAATTTAAGAGAATATTTCTTCTTTTTGGTTTTTTAACATGTGTCCTAGAGCACAAGTTAACATTACCCTACTTTTTAATATTTATCTCTCGTTAAAAAGCATTATCCATTTATTTTTAGCAAATGGATGTTTGGCGAGCAAGTCATGCAACACAGATACAAATTGAAAATACTTGAACACAGTCACATATATGGAGAAAAATAAATGAGGAAAAAGTTTAGTTAGATCATTCTATTATTTTCTCTTTTAATTTTTTCAATTTTTGTGTGTGTGTCTAATCAATTTTTTTTTGTGTTTGTGGCCAAGTAATTATTTCTATGGTTTGGCATTTGTAACTTTTATCATTTGTACCTTTAGTTTTTTAACCATACAAGGGGAGACATTTTCTTTTTCATGCCTTTACAAGTGGAGTTCAAGAGTATATGAGAGGTGGGTTTGGTGGTTTGCTTCGCTTTACAAGTGGAGTTCAAGAGTAGATGAGAAGTGGGTTTGGTGGTTTGTTTCGTCATCATTTAGGACGTGGATCTCATGTTTCTTGAAGCTATTCTTAGGATCCAATGATATTTTTCATGTTAAGCTACATGCAATACATCAACCAATTTCACTTATTGTGCTCGTGATTTTTGGGTATCAATCCATTGATTGGTATTGCACCTTCAATCTTTGAACTTTCTACTTTTATTTTTGGGAAGGGAAAAAAGAGAGAAAAACCCTTAGAGATTAGGTCCGGGGGTTGGTTTCGAAAAGGGAAGGTTTGACGCACCCTAAACGACTACGGTATTCCGTAGGAACCTCTTGGCTAAAATTATCTTGTGCTAATTATTCGCTTATTTTAAAAATAAATGCCTAAGAGTCTAAGTGAAAGAATGGAGGGAGAAGAAGCAAGATTTTGTTATTTTTTTTATTTGATTTGAAAGGATTGGGTCCTTTGCCTACATACCCACAAGTGGGATCAAAACCATTGTAGTTCACTCTCCAAAATTGTTTTTGTGAGTTAGGTTAATTTTATAATTTTTTGA
>Ga0315915_1006311_pt1 | contig 14516 bp, 10 predicted proteins | sample MpolbnodulesMG_FD_207738 | JGI IMG/M metagenome (GOLD analysis project Ga0315915, IMG submission 207738) | Medicago polymorpha root nodule microbial communities from Los Angeles, California, United States - branched nodules | ecosystem: Host-associated > Plants > Roots > Nodule | place: USA... | reverse complement strand
AAAGCAAAATTAGTGACAGAAAAAATGAAATTCCTCACAAATTCCTTGGTCGCAAAATTTAGTGACGGAATTAGAGAGGGATTTCACATTTTCCCTCACTAAATATCCCTCACTAATTTTTGTTTTTTTAGCAGTGATTACATGCGATATAATTTGAAAAAAAGTCTATAACACTTGGATCAACTAATAATGCCGATATTTTAGGTTGAATAATGAACACCTTCAATTGTATTCGAATTGGGGGTTTATTTTAGTTGGTATTTATCAATTTTTATATGATGGAAATATCCCAAAGTCTAAACCTATTGAATAACTACTTCTAAACAATTGACTAACAAAAACCGCAGCTGAAAAGGAATTAAAAATAACTGGACAACAACAACCTTTTGCTAAACAAAACAAATGAAGTGAATAATAGCGAAATAATTCTAAGCCATCAAAATCTTGATATCATTTTTTTTATTTATGTGTATTTTTATAATCTAAATCACTTATTTATTGATAGTAATAAGATATGCATAGCTTATAAATTAAAAGATAAAAAAATTAAATAAGTGAGAGATAGAATTGAACACGTATGAATAATGATATATGTATTCTAATATATTCACATAACACAATTGTAACACATTAGAATTTTTGTTATGTGCAATATACAACAAAGTTTTATTTTATGCATATATGTGTAATACATTAAACTTTCATGTAAATATCTATTAGCGCCACAACATATATGTGATGCCGATAAATGTACAACAATGTAGATTGAATGAAATTGAAGCAAAAATATACAAAGTTCATTTTATTATATACATGTCAAGCTCCTGCATCTGCATCACGATCTGTAAAGAAAGAATCACTGCTACATCTTCTGTCTCTAAAAGAAAATGTTGATGATGACGAGTTACCGTTGGAAGAAGAAATCAAAGGAACACTCAAACGACGACATTGTACAACTGGTGTATTAAATCGACCACTTTTATAAAAGCTTCCAAACTTGGCTCTAATTTGAACATCAAAATCAACAGCCAAATCATTGTGAATCCCGAGACGTCTCTCTTCAAAATACTCGTCAAGTTGTTTACGTCCTAGATTGATCTTAGTATTCCCTTTAAACTCTATAGGTCCAAGAAATGTTGTATTCTTATGTCCTTGATCGAACGGTGTCAAACTAAGATAACCAAAATAATTGTCTTTGTACCAAGCAATCGCGGTGATTCTTCGGTAATAGACTATGATGTTGTTGTTGGGGTTTCGTATTGTGACATTGACTTTGAAATTATAGTATAAGGTATTGTTGTTATTTGTGAGGTTGAACTCAGTGAGAGTAGCGTCTGTTATGTGGAATTTCACGCTTGAGGGAGAGATTACTATCCAGGCGATGATTGAGAAAGACATGAAGAAGAATATAACGGCGTAGATTGTGCAATAGATGCACCAGAACCAATGAGGTCTGCAGCACATGTTGTTGATGAGGTTTTTGAATTTTTCTTGTGATGATTAGGTTTTGTGGTTGATGAATTTTATGGTACAAAGTTATGTGTTTTTAAAGGGTGGAAATAGATGGATTTTTGGGTATGGTGTGGTTCTTTTGATTTTCTAGGTGATTTCGTTGCAATATACATTAGAGAGAAGCCAGTAGCATTGACTTTTGAAGCCTAACTCTTTAATTTATAGTAATGAAATATAAAATATCAAACCTCAGGATTTGACAAATTTAATGAAATATAAAATATCAAACTAATTGCCTAGGTGATTTCATGTTCTTTTCTTGTAAAATTCCATGCCTACTATCGAGCTTAATATGCTCATATATACTAAATATAAGATTTTTAGTGCTAAACATTTTTATGCATACATTTAATTTAATAACATCAAGAACTTTGTTGTATTTGATTCTAAAATAGTTTTCCAAATATTTATATGTTGAAATATGATTAAAAATGTGTGTAAAATGTTTTACATTGACCATCGATGCAAATTAAATCCTTACTTGGTAAATTTAAAGAACATACGAAATAAATTTTGTTATCATAAATGACATGACTGTTGTTTTGCACTTTATCTTGAATTCAAGTTCTGGTGTTTTGGTGATGGACCGCGTAACTGTGGGTTTTTATTGACTTTAGGGAATCCGTTTTGTTGGAACACAAGTATGTTTGTGTGTGATTTGAAAAATTTCTAGAAATCTAACATAGGAGATTTCACACAATACAAGTAATATAGTGGAGGTAGACCTCTTGGCGTGTGCTCCATTGGGTACCCTCTTTTGTAAGAGGACGATAACGCAATTAGAGAAATGATATTTGTAAAATCATTTTTTGGTAACTTTTGTGATAATTTTTTCTCTCACTCACGTTTAGAAAGAATAAGACTGCATTTACAAGAGATATAGTTGAGACGTCAATTCCTCCGCGAAGGCTGAGCGGTGAAGAAGTGTGGGAAAGAGTTAGACATTTACCAAGCGTTGAGGAATTTGTAGAACATTATCCTTCAGACTATAGGGTTAAGCGTAGTATATTTTGGGAACTACCATTTTGGGTACACGTCATCGCCTTGTCATATTTTTGCACTTGTCTGCATGTTTTTGGTAGAATCAATGTATGTCCGACATATGCATGCATGCATCCTCCGTTGTCCAACTTGTTTTTACATCATTCCTTTAATGAGGTGTAATCGCACTCATCACCTATTAGTCGAAGTAATGATTTGAGCCATCGGTATTGTAACCAATCTTGGCTCGTCACCTATATAAGGAGTGTTTGATCCTCACTTTTCCTCACATTCGAACTGTGCAACTTTTCAATTCTTTATCTTATTGCTCTTTATACTCAATGCATTTCCGAGCCAAATCCTCCCTCTTTCTTTTTATCCATTGGGAAAAGTCTCTTTATCAATTGGTTTTTTACTTTTCTACATTCATTTTGAGAGGAATGATTTGGTAGTTTATATACATCAGTGTGTCAAGTTTTATATAAATAATGATACACACAAATTACCATCTTTCCTTTTTCTTGACCAAACACATTACCATTCTTATCTTCTTAGGATTTCCGCGTGTGAGTCAACTTTACAAGTCACCGAAATTGGAATTAACGCAACCATCAATGTCAACCCTTCAACATTACATTGATCCAAGTGGATTTGATTTGAATCCTTTAATCAAAATCTCGTGTTCGAACCATGGGGATTAGAGGCAGAGCCTTTTGACCAGATACATCGATTTTGCTTGACTTTTTTTTCTCTTTTTTGCTTATATTAGAGACATGAGTAGGAGTAGTACATGCACCTATTATACCATTCTCATTTTCCCATAATTATGTCGCCAATATTGAAATTAACACAACATACAATGTCAAACCTCCGTATATTATATGTACTTTCGATTTTGAAAATTTTAAAAAGGAAAATTAAATCCTGCTTTCAAAACAAAGAAGGCAACGAAGACAAGAATTACATAGCTGAAAAGGAACCAAATATAACTGAATAACATTTTGTAAAACAAATGAAGTGAGTAATATAAAGAAAAATGATTTTTGGATATCAAAATTTTAATTTCAAATAAAGTGTGTTTTGATTTTGATGGATTGTTGGTGTAAATTTTTTAACTTTGTCACCACATCGTAATTAGTTATGACAATTTTTTAGTAGTGTAAAAAGTCAAACATTTCAAATGATATGACAATTATGATTGATTTAGAGTGTAAAAACTCTGAAAAGTAACAAGAGACGAGGATTAACTTATAAGCTATCTGTATTTTTATGTTCAAGTAACACTATAACACACACACTGAAATTTTGTTCTGTGCAATATGATATGATATAAATACACTCATATACATAAATATCTGTAACACACTTTCATGTACACATAATCTATATGTTTGGCGATAAGTGTACAATATTGTAGATTGAATGTAATTGAAATGAAAAAATTAACACTATAACACACTGAAATTTACACTGAAATAAGAGTGAAGAAAATGGTATACAAATTCACATTGTTATATACATATCAAGCTCATGCATCGGCATCACGATCTGTAAAGAAAGAACCACTGCTACATCTTCTATCACTAAAGGAAAATGTTGATGATGATGGTGACGATGATGAATTACCATTAGAAGAAGAAACCAAAGGAACACTCAAACGACGACACTGCACAACCGGTGGATTAAAACGACCACTCTTGTAAAAGCTTGCAAACTTAGCTCTAATTCGAACATCAAAATCAACAGCCAAATCATTGTGAATCCCAAGACGCCTCTCTTCGAAATACTCGTCAAGTTGTTGACGTCCAAGATTGATCTTAGTATTTCCTTTAAACTCAATCGGTCCAAGAAAAGTTGTATTCTTGTGTCCTTGATTGAACGGTGTCAAACTCACATAACTAAAATCATTGTCTTTGTACCAAGCAATTGCCGTGATTCTTCGGTAATAGACTATGATGTTGTTGTTGGGATTTCGTACAGTAACATTGACTTTGAAATTATAGTACAAGGTATTGTTGTTTGTGATGTTGAACTCGGTGAGAGTAGCATCTGTTATGTGGAACTTCACGCTTGAGGGGGAGATTACTATCCAGAAGATGACTGCGGTAATAATGAAAAAGAACATAACCGCATAGATTGTGCAATAGAAGCACCAAAACCAACGAGGTCTGCAACACATTTTGATGAGATTTTTGTGATGATGATGGGTTTTTGGTGGTTGGTGAATATGTGTTTGTGTGAGTTTTTAAAGGGTGGAAATTGGTAGATTTTTGGGTATATGGTGTGTTGCTTTTGATTTTCTAGGTGATTTCCTTGCAATATACCACAGAGTAAGAAGAGAACATAGATCATTGACTTTTGGAAAGGAGTGATGAAGAAAGATTCAATTGCTTGAGTAACAAGGAACTGGTGGATGGGTCAATTTTAGAGATGAGTTTATAAATATTATATTTTGGGAGATGAGTATACGTAAGAGAGAGAGAGAGAGAGATAGAAAGGAAATAAACTATATTAACACTTCTCCAATCAAAATAATTTCTTCAAAATTTAAAGGAAATGATAAAAAGGAGAGACAAAACTTTATCATGTCACATATACGAATTATAATTCGATACTGTTAAAAATATTTAAAAAAAATCGATGATGTTAATTATTAATTTAGTCTGGGTTATTTGATTTTTTTTTGTTACGGTGTTTTATTGAGTTCTACATAATCATCAAGGATTTGACATGAAATGTGAAAGGTAAAACACAAAAAAGAATGAAGTGAGCAATGTGATCTGAATCTTCTATATTCAATGATCAAAATAATACTCAGTAAGTTACATAATGAAGCTTTCTATCCTATTTGTACAGAAATGTGAGTGGTTAGCTCTATAACTGTTTCACACACTTCCTAACTAACAATCAAACTACCATTAAGATATACACACGTGTGATATGTTTACATCTAAAAATAATAATGGGTTAATAGTGTTTTACCCCCTGTAATATAGGTTATTTTCGGTTTTAACCCCTGTAAAATATTTTTTTTGGATTTCGTCCTTGTAATTTGAAGATTTTTGGTTTTGGACCTTCATGATTTTTGACTGTACAAAATCGAAGATATGGTGGGGGGGATAAACCGAAATTTGCTCAAATTAACAGGGGGTAAACCGAAATTTGTTCAAATTACAAGGGGGGTAAACCTAAATTTGCTCAAATTACAAGGATGAAATTCAAAAAAAATAATATTTTACAAGGGGGAAAACCGGAAATGACCTATATTACAGGGGGTAAAACACCGTTTACCCAATAATAATTATTATGTTAGTTGAAATCGGAGATAGACAATTAGAGGTTAGATGAGTTTTTTCAGTTGATGGAAGGTTAATCAAGGGCTATGTAAGCTAGTATGTGTGTCTCGAAGACATCAGACTTAGTTGAAGCTCGAGTTGGACAATGAGGCACTAAACTCACACTCCCTATTTATAGTGGCGCTAACCACAAAGAGCGATAAGTAAGGAAGCACATTGGATGCCCATTATAGACCTTCTTAACAAATAATGTCGTGAAGTGGAAAGTTGGTAGCCGAGAATGGGGAGCTACGAACCCCTTAACAAAGGAAACTCACGCACTACCCACAAAAATAGTCGAACAACGTTAGACGTTATAGGTCATGTAATTTTGGTCAATAGGAACAGATTTGCCTAAAAGGTACTTACTATGCAAAATGTATTCATCACAATGAATCAAACACAAGCTATTCTAATTATTTTATCCTTTTATAATTCTACCTTTATCGTATGTTACATGCATATATTAGTCTAATAGCAAACTCAAAAAATTGTACTTAACACTTTATTAGAGTACTTAAAGAACTCACAGATGATGAACACGGTTCCTTCCTTTACATTAATCGCTTGAAGAAAGAGAATCATATTTCATGACTTGAGCCTATGCGTTGATTTGGCATGCCTAGTGAGACAAGATGACTTTCATCTCTGAAAAATTGAGTTATCCATTTCAAGACTATGTTTCACCACTAGCAACGAGAAGATAACACCAACAGGGACCAAAAAAGCCTTTACAAACGTTAGGAATGCATTCATATGTGGCTCCTCCTAGTGTTTTTGAAGAACATACAGTTGATACAACTAAGACTCCAATAGTAATGACTACATCTTTCATTAGATAATATATTGACATGGGGTTACATGAGATCATGTATCATGTCTCTCAACAACATAATGGCATTGTTACAACCATGATTTATAACGAGGTCAACAAGTCATGGGGTTGGAGTCTAAATGAGCAAATTCTGGTGACAATTATGTCACCTACACCTCATACGAAGTTCAGGAGAACCAATGTCTCGCATGCTTTGTCAATCAAATTCAATTGATCCTTGCTTCAATAAGACCTCAACAATTTCACATGATACCTATATAGTAGGTAACTTCTACTTCTTTTGATTCACAACCTAGTATTATTTTTTCATGGTTATCCCTAGGGTAAACCTAGTCGCAAATAATACGTATAATCAGGTTAATCTTCAAGTTGGACATGTACATATGCAAGGAGGCAACCTGTCACAATAGGAAAAATTGACATGCAATAAGTCTTGTCTTATGTTAATACTATGTAAGAAAATAACATTCTTGCATTGGGGGATACGTTTGTGTCCCAAGAGCAGCCATGAGGGATATCTCCACGTTAAATTGAGGTCCAATGGGGTTTTTGAAAATCCCCAAAAAATATGAGCATGTTGCAGCCGAGGGAATACCTATTGGACAACAATTGTTGGAGGTTTTCTCTTGAAAAAATTTGCTTCCTTTTTCAGGGAAGATGACAAATCAACTATGGAGTATATAGTAAGATATGTTGGGCAGTGTGATGAGGGAAACCAGAACGAATTTCACAAACTTCAATTGTTCACTTTATCATTGCCAGGAATAACGTTTCAATGATAGATTTTATTGACCTCAACTTTAGGTTACATCAGCTTTTGGTTTCTATGATAGGATCTATTGACCTCAACTTTAGGTTGCATATGCCGATCTAACAAGAAGTAGATGAATTAGTTGCTTACTTCAAGGTTCATAAAAATGGATGGGAAATGTTTAGTCCAATTTCTTGACGTTGAATGTGCATCGATGGCCATCAATACCATGCACTCACAACTAAAAGAGAAATTGGTTTGAAAAGTTCCATAATTTGAACGAATTGACTTCTCGCGGATCACACATAGAGAAATTCAATCAAAAGAAAGAAAAGATGTGTGATAGCCAAGGGAGAGGTCCACACCTAGTATTCATCATAGATATGGAAAATTTTGATGATGGTGATATGTTAGTTGATCCAACGATAGACATTCTAACGAGTGAAATCCTAAAAGGAAAAATCTCTTTAGATCTTCCCATAAGGTCTGACAAAGGGAAATATGTAATCTCATCATAAGAAGAAAAATATATATGCCTAGGACATCTTTGATTATATACTTAAGGATAAGCAAATTTGAATATTAGATGGTCGTAAAATTCCTCCAACGAACTAGATCAAAAGAAAAATGTATTGAAAGGCATAACTCCTAAAATCATTCAACTCCTAAAAGTTAATTGTTTTGGTTATTCACAAAGAATTATCTTATATGGGTGTTTGGGATATCACAGTTATTGTCAAGTAAGCTTCAAGATCAGGAAAAAGAATTGTACCTAAAAGTTTAAATCTTTTATAATTTATTAATGAGGAAGAGGATGGTTGTTTATGTGGAAGAAAAGAGATTAAGAATGAGTGGAAAAAATTGTTGGTAGTTCTTTCAGATCTAAGTTGCATTGAACATGAATGCTGAGGAAAATGTGTAATAAATTGTGAGAAAAGACAGAGGCGGGTGGAGGGACAAACCAGAGAAATGGTGAAACGGCGCAACTGAGAAAGATTCTACAGTTTAAAAGAGTGTTGTTAACTATGGTGTTTTTCGGTTGGGTTGGGAAAGACTGAAATTATTTGGGCCTAACGGTGTTGTTAACTAGGTTGGCCCAATAATTTTAAGGAGTGAGTTGCCTTTCCCACCATGCACGGGTCGGTGATTGGTCACTCACGGTAGTAATTATTTCTCCTGGAATAGACCGTACAAACCCATTATAAATCGAATCTTCAACCCGTACACCCACCCAACCCGGTTTGGCCCTGTCCTTTTTTTATTGTGGACGGGTCGGTCTTGGGCGAGTCTAAACTATTTGCCCACCCCTAGGTTTTACTTGTATAGACAAACACTATTGCATCCAAAAACCCTAACACCTTCAAAATTTCTTCAAAGCGATGAATACTACTCGTAATCGAAGCTCTTCTCATCTTGAATCCATGGAGAAGAAGAGATATGTGGGTTCAGAAAATAGAAAAGTGAGCACCTATATATCAGATGATATAGCTGTTTCTATTCTATCAAAGTTGCCTCTTAAAAGTTCAAATAGGAACGATAATGTGGATGCAAAGAGAAATGTGACCTCAAATATGTAATTGTTTTTCTTATTTTTCACAAAGAAGTATAAGATTGTGGTTGTTGGGATATCACAATTATTGTCAAGTAAATTAAGAAACTACTTGATCTTGCTTTTGCATTTTTATTTTGAATGTTACTCTAGTTTTATTTGCAAACTTATCTGGTTTCTATATCAATAAAATGAATGATCTTTTGCCTTTACGGGATGACCTCTAGTTTTGGGTAGAAATAACTTATATATGGAAAACTTTATAATGTGATGAGCAATAAAAAAGTTTTGGTAGAGAGGGGAAAGATTTATGATGCAACAGAGAGGGGAGCAAACTATAAATTATGAACATGGTTTTATCAGATTTAGTGTTCCAGATAGTGTTCTTGGTGCTATTGCTGCAATTCTCAACATTTTTTGGGTCCCAAGTTGTTTAACCAACAAAAAAACTGTGGCAATAATTTTGGAACTGTGACAGTCACTTTGAAAGTCAGAGACTGACTCGCCAAGACAGAGGCAGTTTCTGCTCATTGGCATCCACCCGGTTGTTAATCCCTTCACATAGGTCTTCACATTCACAATATCCACTGCACTGCGACGTTGCTGATCAGCACTAAGTTAGATGTGAAATTGATCCCACCGCGCATCCTGGACGGCACCCTGCATAATAAAACACTACTATAAAATCACAATCAAACACTGTGTTAGCAAAACACACAACATTATGTCACATCTCTTTTTTCTTTGTCAAGTTATAAGTTATGATGATTATAATCATATAAAATTCAGTCAATACCAATGTATAACTCTCCCTTTGGCATAGTTTCCTCTTTAAGAACATTCTCTTCGATTTTTTTTTTGTACGCATATATCTCACACAAATTTCATTTTAAGGTGGAAAAGTTGAGGATGAACCTATAGAAGCTTTGATTTCTTTTGAATGAATTTGGATTCTTAACTAAATCCTTATCATGAAATAGTCCATACAATTTGTTTTTCATAGTGACACATTTAATCAGCTGATACCAAATCTTTATATATTGACTGTGTTTTTTTTAGTTCTATTTGCTGTATATGCTTTGTCCTCTTCAATTTGATCTTTGACTGCATCATCTTCTTGATTTCTTTGTTCAGTCTGAATTTTACAACAAGGCTTGATTTCTTTGTTTAAGTTGGAACACCATCGCCTACTATCACTGCCACCACTTGTCTTTTCTGTTTAAATTGTCTATGATTGTGACAGAATATCGGTTTTTGGTTTTGCTTGATTTTGAAATGTTTCTAGCTGTTTTCGGCTTAAAAAGTTCAAAGAAGCATTGCCATCCCTTAGGTCTCAAGAATGCCATTTCATAAACAGCTTAAGTTCAACGTAATATCACTTTGAAGAAGTAACTCCATGTTAAAGAAGTGCATGAATTACACATCTTACATTTTTTATCAAGTTTGATCCTTCTCTTTTTGATCAAGCTTGATCATTCTTTTAATTCTAATAATATTCTCCAAGATATATAAAAAAAAAAAAAAAAACCAAACCAACATTGATGTTGAAAAACATACTGTTTATAAGTTACATACATTAGCGCAGTAGAAAGAGCGGACAGACGGGCATGGGAGTGCTCGCCTGGACGCTAGTTGTGAATAAAGAAAATTCACTGCCTAACACAGAATCAAATCATGCCAATTACAGTAAGGCACTATTAATGTTAATTATAGAAGATTCATCCTACTTTCCAGTCTAAACATTCAACTTTTTGAAATGGAAGTTCTTATCATAGAATATAGATATTTAATGAACTTTCTTTAAGTATCATAATATGTTCCTTCATTGACAACTTTTGAGTTCTCATGATGTTGCTGGTTGAATAGAAGATTACAGCTGGTTGATGCGACTAGGGGCATTCATGTTCCTTCATTTGACTTGGAATTCCAATGACATATTTGTTGGTTGTGCCTTCAAAATTGTGAAGATGGGAAAACTTGGAATCGTGACACAATTTGTGAAGCGTGTCACGATTTCGCAATGCCGAGAACATGTTTTTCAGGGTGTCCAATCGTGACACGATTTTGGGAAAACGTGACACGATTTTCGACTTGCTGGGAACGTTTTCAGGATAAGGTTGATTGTACCTTGGGTCGTACGCACCAAACATGTCACGATTTGGCAAAACGTGACACGATTTTGACAGTGTCTGTGTACTATTTAAATGTTTCTTTCCAGTTTTTGAAGGTGGGGGAGAGAGAGCTTCAAGAGAGGAAAACTTGGGAAATCAAAGGAGGTAACTTTAGGGTTGAGGGTCTTTGATTAGAGTTCTCTTGGGTTGGGAAACTTTGTAAACAGCTTGGGTGAGTGAAAATCATTGAGTGTCTTGTTCTTTGGTTAGATTGGGAAAATGGGTAGAAATTAGGGTTGTTCTTTGTGAGCTTGTTGAAGCTAATTTCTTGTAACCCATTTGTATCTCTTTGTAAGAAATCTTTGATAGTGGATTGGAGAGAACAATCTCTCCCCCAGATTAGGTCAAATTGGACCGAATTGGGTTAACAATCTTTGGTGTGTGTTTCTCTGCTCTCTTTATCTTTTGTTTGTGGTTTTGTGCTTTTCACTTTGATTCCTAGATTAGATCTAGGTGTTGTTATTGTTGTTATTGCTTGTGTTCACTTTGATTGTGGTTACTACTTTCCTTTGTTCCACACAACATAGTTTGTATTGGTGTGAGTTTAGAGTCCGAATTCACAACAATATCTGAGGATCCATTTCTCTTTGCATCCACATTACCGTTCATATATGAATTTTTAAAATAGTCCCACGTCGACCCAAAAGTGTAGTAAGGTAATGTTTATAAACTTTAATGTGTTCCGTAATGTTAGATTGTTTAAGAAGTGGAGGCAGCATGATGCTACTTTCAAGTTTTGGATAATTTTTTTAAGAGGAGTGTTATATCCAGCAAACATGTAATTCACGATGATTTCAAGGTGGTGTATTAGAGTGGAAATTTGACAATTTAATTCAATCTTAAAATCTGGAATTCATAGCAATCATGTAGTGGTGGTGATATGTAATTGAATTTGCACTTACCATGATTAATTCGTGAACCATTTGTCGCTATACATAGCATTTTTCTTTTTTTATTGGACGAGTTGAATATATTTTTTCGAGCATAACATGGTTCATTTTGTTTAATTTCCATAGTTTATAATGCAAGATCGTTTTGTTAATTTAATATTATAATATTTGTAGGGTTAATAGTGTTTTACTGCCTATAATATAGGTCATTTCTAGTTTTCTATCCTGTCAATTTTTTTTTCGTCCTTCTAATTTGAAGATTTTTGGTTTTGGACCTTCATAAATTTTGATTATACAAAATCGATGATATGGTAGAGGGTAAACAAAAATTTCCTTAAATTATCAGGGGGTAAACCAAAATTTGCTCAAATTACAGACGGTAAACTGCAATTTTCTCAAATTACGGGGGGCGAAATTTGTCATGAGGGTCCAAAACAAAAAAAGATGATTTACAAGGACGAAAACCCAAAAACAATTTACAGGATGAAAACCCAAAAATGACCTATATTACAGGGGGTAAAGCACTATTAACCCATATTTGTATATTGTAATCGTATAAAATATTCATCGACTTTTTAAGTTATTGAATAAATTCTTTAAAAAAAATGTTATTGAATAAAAAAGGTGTTCAATCTGCTGGTAATGATATTCGTACAACTATTTTGTGACAATCTTCTTCTTCTCTTTTTTATTAGTCATAAGAGAGAGAGAGTAAAAACACAGTAAAATATGAGATAGTTGTCTAAAAATTGTTCCAAAATAGTTGTTCCGAAAACAATACAAATATCATTTATCTATTTTTTTTTTAAGAAGGTGAAATGAAATTTATTTAAAACACAGAGAATCCTAGCAAGCACAAGAAATGCTAGGCTAGGAGACCGAAAAACAACATACAAAGGAAAAGTGTCCCGTATATATGCGGAACACCCAAACAAACACCCATGTAATAAATACAAACTTCTACAAACAAACCAAAAACAACCTCCCACTGAGGGCCCTCGAACAATAAAAACTAAACACCAAATCAAGAAGTCATCTCCAAAAACCAAAGTCTAAACGCCTGCGCAATAGCATAAACAAATCTTGTGCCAAACCGCTGAAAAACCTCTCCAAAATAACCATCAAACCTACCAAAAACCCATGTAACCGCACCTTAAACAAGCCACACAGTCTAACAACCATGTATTTGAAAACCCCATCAACAACAAATTCATAGAAGAAAACGCACAACAAACATAACCACCACTAGCCACCACAAGCACCACCACCACCACCAAAACTACCATTAACCACCACAAAAACCACCATTAATCCTCACCAAAAACCAGCACCAGCCACCACGAGCATCACCACCAAAAACAACACCAGCCACCATGAGCAGTACCACCAAAAACCACCACGAGCACCACCAGAAAAGACCCAGTATCAGCACCACCACGAAGCACAACAAACGAACACAACCAAAAAACTACGAGCTCTTTAACATCAACACCACAAACAAAAAACAAGCATGACACGTGCAGAAGCACCACTCGTCCCTAATCCTCCAACCAACTACGCACAAAACACAAAATTCCCACAACTAGGAACCTCCGCACTAGTAAATTACCACTGCGAGATCCGAATCTATATCTAGATCCACTACCACAAACCATCCTGCCAAATAAAAACCCACCACAAAAAACTAGCGGCACCACCACCACCACAAAACCCCTCCGAAAACCATCACAAACCACCACAAAAACGCAACAAACTAACACCACCATGAACGCTAGTGATGGAGAAAACAACCGTAGAGAGAAACCGGTGGTCGAGTGATGTGGACGGCCAAAGCCAATCTCACACCACCAACGATTGAATCTACATCGCGGCGGATATAGGTTCGATTAGAAGGGATGAGGGTGACCGTGGAGATTTGTAGTGTGAACCGTGAACGGAAGAAGAGATGATGATTTCAATTGCAGCAGCGGCGGGGGCTTAAAAAAATTCCTTACGTTTTCTTTCTGGCAAATCAAATCAATCAAATCCACACTTTTCTTTCAAATATCATTTATCTTAATATGTGGTGTTACAAGGGTCCGTTTGTTACAAATTAAAATAAAAATGATTTTGACATAAAATAATTTCTCTAAATATTTTTTTAGAGATTTTATGAAAAATCAGAATCTATTTTGCTTTTGTTTACGGTAATAAAAATTACTTTTTCAAACAATAATTTAGTTGGTTTAGATACTACTATATGAAAGGGGTTTTTTGTTACGAAATTAGTTCAATCTTTTGACCCATATTTTCTCTCCTCTAAAAAATATCTATTTTTTGAGAAGCTACTCTTAACAGCTTCTCATTTGAAGTTGTTTTTAGATTTTTTTTTTGGATTCTAATATTTTTAAAAATTGTAACAAACGGATGCAATACTCTTAAAAGTGATTATTTTTTAAAAAAGAAATTATTTTTTAATAAAAAAAGCTATCACAAACGGGCTCTAAGAGCCC
>Ga0315915_1006307_pt1 | contig 14520 bp, 5 predicted proteins | sample MpolbnodulesMG_FD_207738 | JGI IMG/M metagenome (GOLD analysis project Ga0315915, IMG submission 207738) | Medicago polymorpha root nodule microbial communities from Los Angeles, California, United States - branched nodules | ecosystem: Host-associated > Plants > Roots > Nodule | place: USA... | reverse complement strand
TGGATTTGAATGGTGATTGAAAAATACCTTTTGAATCTAGGTTAGAATAATCTTCTATCAATACTTTTGTTCTAGACATGGAACTTAGGTTGGTAATCACTTTGAATATTGGAACTTAAAGCTTTTGCATCATTGTATAGTGCGAGACATCGACGATACAACGATACAATCGACTATTGGATCGTTTAATAGTGCGAGACATCGACAATTAAACGATCCAATAGAAATCATGATATCCTTTGGACACGAATGATGTTGTTGAGCAATATGTGATAATATCGATTGATAATTAGAATCCGCAACCCAAATCCAAGAATACGTACGAGTAGGTTGACGAAGTTTAATCCCAGCATACTTATTAATTTCCCTGTTAACTCTCGTTCCGTTTATAAATTCTTAGTTGGTAGTTTATGAAACAAAATACCCGACAATCCTAGCTCAGAACGATATTGATTGTTGAACGGCATAGAATATCGCACCAGTCCCTATAGAGACGATAACATAAATACTTACTTTTGTTGCTACAACAACAACCGTTGTGACCAGTCCCTTTCAAGTGAAACTTGGTGAGGAAGGTTTTGAATCGCGTCACGATTTCTCAAATCGTGTCACGATTTTCCATCTCAAAGACCACACTCACTGCCTATCCAATCGTGTCACGGTGCTTGAAATCGTGACACGATTTTAGGTTTTCCTGCAATCACAATTTGAAGTCAATATACAACAAGTCTAATATTCCATTTGGGTAAGCTAGTAAGGCCCAAAATCCATCTGAAAATTGTGCGAAAAACAACAATTTCAGTAGTTACATGTTTCATTGAATTTCTTCTTTTTAATTTTAATTATATTATGTTTTAGCGTGTTGCAAATGATTGTGAGGATGTCCTTGTGAGCTTAGCTCAATTGATAGGGACAATGTATAATAAATGCAAGATCTGGGGTTCGAACACGGTCACCATCAAAAAATGAATGATTGTGAGCATATGAAGAGACACATAGTTGATTTGTAAGTTGATGGTGCATCTGTATGTCAATAGTCATTTATAAAAAAAAAATACATTATTGATGTACAAAAATTAACATTTAACTTTAATTAAAACTATATTTAAATCACAAGTATTAATGATCGTAATTTGTTGATAGATTGATTTTCTTTTACATCGACAATATATTAAAATTATACTTCTTTTAATATATATCCTGCATATTGAATTACACCCACCCATGTGTTCTGTTCGACAGCTGTTAGAACTTAGAATCATAGAATCAATAACAAAGTGGTGTACTATTTATCACACCAAATCACTAGCCACTATTTTTTAATTTTTGAGCAGTCTTTTTAAACCAAAGTCATTTGCATTACCTTGGTTTGATCAACAATGATCAGTTGAAAGCAATTGTAAATCTCTGAAATAGTAGCATCCAAAGCTGCCAACCAACCGACTGTAAATAAATCACGTTCCACATCACGTGATGCCCACAGAAAAAAATAAAATCAATGTAAACCTAATCATGTGCTGATTTAGCTTTGGGACTTGTAAGCTGAATTAGTCAAAGATTTGGCACATGATCATACCTGCAATGCATCCTCTGTTGAATTTTCACATTTTTAGTCCAAACTATAGGACAAAACCCTAGTATATTTTATTAATAACATATGTAATAAAAGTATATAACTCATTCATGAGATTCTAGCTAATCTCCACAACTTTAATCTATAAGTCGACTATAAAATTAAGAGATTGGTTTCTCTTCTTTTTTTAAAAAGTATAACGGCAAAGTTCATACACACTTAGATAGTGGAAGTCTTGACGAAACAGTAAAGATGTTGTGACGAAATTGTAAGATCATGAAACAGTAAAGATGTTGTGACATAACTGAAAGATCACGAATTCAAATCTAAAAAACATTTTATATAAAAAAATAATATTAAGACTTTGTATAATATACCAATTGATGAGACGGGTTTCGATGCACCATATTAATTTATTTATTTTTGTGATATGCAATTACATGCATGTATAAAAATAACTTTAAATTGATAGTATAACACAGTTAATTTAATCGTTCTGCTGACAAGACAAAAGCTCAGCTTGTTTTACATATGAATAAAAGATGATCAACTAGATACTAATATATTTTATACATTCATAGTAATAAACAATACACACACATTCCGTCCAAAAAAACATGACACACATATATGAAAGAGTTAATAATATATATGCCCATAACTCATCATTACAAACATAGATCAAGCAAGTGAAAAACATCCCTCCAAGTCAACAAAACCCCAACATGAAACCCTTGTGTACCTTAATCATTGTTGTGATCTTTGCCCTAACATTGATCCTTTCCCTTGAGGTAAATGTTGCCAAAGCTAGAACTTACCCATCTTCATCCAATGTTTCAAAAATGCTTTCATCTTTCCAATCTCTCTCACATAAAAAAGGGTCATTGAAATCAACTCAAGTATCTGCAAGCCTTAAAAGAATACCACCTAGCAGACCAAATCCTACTCAAAACAAGTAATTAACATATTCCTCTTTTCTTCATGCGTCTCTAATCATTGTTCTTTCCATTATATCTACAAGTTAATAACAAAGGGTGTGTCATGTGTGTGTACCAGGTTAAAGCCTAGGATAAAGGATTGAGCAGAGAAAATGGTGGTGGTGGTGGTGGTACATGGAGCTATGTAGATTCAAACTTGTAGCATCAACTATGTTTTTGATCTAGCTTTGTTTTTTGACGGTTTCTTATCTTTATATTCTTAGATTTTGTTAGTCATAGTGATATATATAGTTGAGTTTAGATTTCAATGTATGTTCTCTTATTACCTTGATGTTTTAGATTATAGATAGTATAGGAGCTAATGAATGTAAAGGAGAAAAATAGTAGCCATCATAATATCAAACTCAAAATTGTTGAGTTTTTGCAAGAGATTGAAATTTGTTTGTTTTATTTCTTTCTTGATTGGGTGCATTAACAATTCCATACAGTTTCTCTCACACAGGTTCTTTTGTAAAAATAAAATTGGCAAAATTACTTCTGCAACCATTTAAATTTGATACTTTTCGGTTTGGTTCTTAAGTTTTTAGTTTTTATCTCGATTTTTTTTTTCCATGATATATTATGTTTGCAATGATAATCTTTTTAACAAGTTGCGTTAAAAAACAAAAACTAATGGGAATTTTTTGTATTTGAAATCACTCATATAGACATGCCACATGCATCCCTTTCATTTCTCTCCAATTGTTCTTCTTTAAATTTATTTATATTCCCAAATCCAAAAATCTTAGAATTATAGTACTTATTTTACTTTTTACTTATAAAAAAACAGTACATAATTATTTGCATAAATGTCTTCATTCATGAACCAAAACAATGAGGAGTTCATTTTTCATTTAGTGTGAGATGTGATGAACATACATCTGATTGTGGATCATCTCTAGTTGAATCTTATTAGAGTGTGTTGGGTTCCTTTGATCTTCGTCGTTCAAAGCTTTGTCTCTTCTTATCACTAAGGCACATTTCCTTTCTTTTCTTTCATCTTTCTCTATAAAAAGTGAGGAAACTTTTATATACAATAAAAAGACTGGTTATACGAAGTGCTCTTTTATGAGTTGGGTTCGCCTTTCCTTTCTTAGAATTTGAGATGGGTTTGATGAATCGAAAGTGTATTGCGCGTAATGCGCGAAAGAAATTGGTTTATTTCTCCCATCACTGCACGAAAGTGTTTGATCATTAATATATGTATGACAATTGCTTTTGTGACATTCAGAAATTCTCAACAACACATGTAAATTACTAAAATATCCCCAGCGGTAATTAACTAATGTTGGGTTATAACTAGAAACCCAACGACAGTCAACTGCCGTCGGGTTTTTTTGATCTTTTACTTGTGTTCCTAGGACATTTTGAATGTCAGAAAAGCAACACTCTGTATGTATTATTAAGTTAGGGGCATTGGTTCTTTGTCTAAGAGGGAAGTTTGCATTCTCAAGGGTAAAGTGAATGATTTCGGGGAAGTGTTGCTTGGACTTAATGGACTTCCTATTCAATCTTTGATGGAGAAGTTCCCTATATGCATAATGAACAAACATTTTACCACACTACATGCGGATTTACTTGGCCTTTTTTTTAGCGTATATGTTCATTTTGCAGAAGGCATGGAGGGTTTTGCTTACTTTAAGAAATTGAAGGCCGGGAAGTAGTTCGTGCACTAATTCTCCGATGAATCTCGTGGTCTCGCTGGTCGTGGATTCTCCTACTTTAGCTTGTCAAGTGGTGGAAATGAAAATCAGTCCTCCCAGCTTTTCACCCTTCTAGAATCCTAAAGAGGGGACTAAAGGGTGTTTCTGAAAGAGCTTCTGTCGAAGCGTCACAAAGGGAATAAATGTCCTCCTCTTTCCATAGGTTAGGTGTCCTCACATAGCTTGGCTGAGAGTGAAACCTTTCCAAAACTATAGACGGGTGTTCTACTTTCCCTTAAGCAAGTTAATGAGTTCTCCACTTTCCCTTGAGTAGGTTAATGAGTTCATTTTTGTCGAGGATATAAATATATAAATATTGGAGAAAACTGTCGAGCGTGCGAACTTGAAGATTACTTGAAATGGTGAACTCCTTAAAAGCCATTATAAAGGATGCCATTTCCAAGCATGAGTTGGAGACAGTGGAAGCTATCGCCGGACATGAGGCTAAGATGAATAAAAGGGTCCATATTAGGGACTCCCTTAGATCAAAATTATTTAATTTGACAAAAAGAATTAAACTGTAAATAAAATATATTTTCTCTAATACAAATACACTATGTCCCTAATCTCTTTTTAAAATTTAAATCAATGATTTAATCTCTGTCACTCTCTTTTTTATTTCTTCCTCCTCTTCCTTTGTTCCACTGTCCCTTTTTTTTTGTAGTCATTTCTTCCTCACCCTCTCATTTTTTGATGTACATGTTAAAACTATTCTTTATGCACACATAAATTTGGATGAAAAAAAAAAAAAGAAATTGTCAAAAAAAAAAACTACTTACTTTTAAAAAAAGGTATCATTCTCACGCAATTACAAATGATTGTCCTTTGAGATAACTTATATTTATTGAAGAGGTCGACTTCTTTCAACAATTTTTTTTTCACATACACCTAACCATGAATCGAACCCTCATACCACACCTAACCATGAATCGAACCTTATACCAAATTGTTAAAGGGGTTCAAGTTTCTGCCATTTACATATACAATGAATTGATATTAGAAAATATGAAATGTGTTTTAAAAAAGGGTTAATAGATCTTTACCTCTCTGTAATATAGGTCATTTCCAGTTTTTTCCTCTGTAATTTTTTTTATTTATTTACCCCTGTAAAAAAAATTGTTTTGATTTACCCCTTTTATTTTATTTTCAAGAAATTTTCGTTTTTGTTTGGCCTAAATTTTTTACGGGGGTAAATAAAAAAAATTACAGGGGAAAAAACCGAAAATAACATATATTACAAGGGGTAAAGACCTATTAACCCTTTAAAAAATAAATATCATACTTTGGATAGTTTGAGTATTATCGTGAAATATTTTATATCTGTGGGGGTATAAGCCGGAAAACAGGGGTGTATTTAGAAACAAAAAAGCCGTAACATAAATCGTTAACGAACCAGTAGAACCTTGCGTTGGGTACCGAAATCTGTATCTGTTGAATCAGTGTAATCAAAGTTTTGGTATTGAAGAGCAAGGTTCCGAGGTACTCTTTCTTTTCTATCATTTCATTGAATTTGATTTTGAATTGGGTAATCTATATGCATGGATTCATGTTTTGTTCTGATATTTATTTGTTTACAAGTGAAATCAGAAGCTTATATTTACTAATCTGCTAAGTAAGCATTGTTAATTAAATGATTTTGGAGAAATTGATCAAGACATGTATGACACAGATAGGAAGTCAGTAAATATGGTTAGAGACCTCTGTAGCACCGACACTTCTGATGAAAGACATGTCTGGTGTCAGACACGTGTGATTACATTTAGTTAATTCGTTGTTTTAAATTATTACTGGTGTCAACGTGTCATTGTCATGTTTGATGTTTGTGTCTGTGTCGATGCTTCATAGACTTAGTAGTGGTGGTAGATAGATGAGTCATCAACACTGACACAAACATCAAACATCTAAGATGACCTTGTAATTGGGTACTGGTCTTAGAGGAAGTCAGTTGAGTAGTTTGTACAATTTTGGTTGTTTGAAGAGAGAAACAGTATAGAAGAAAACATATACTGATGGTGTTATCACTAGTTTGTGGCAACAGTCATGCATAGGAAGGGACTGCTGGATCCACCCTGTGTTGTCAAAGAGCTGCTATAGCAGCGTTATAGCACTATAACGTATCATAAATTGAATAAACCGCTCTTGTTCTGCAGTATGCTATTTTGTATGACGTGTTGTTTAATAGTAGCTATAACATCACTGGAGCTTGGCGGAGTTTGAACAAATCTCTTTATCGTGACCCTCAATTGACAACACTAGGTCCACCCGGTCACCACTTTGAGAATAGAGCATAGCAGTCATGTTTATTTGTAGAGTTGATAGCAAAGCATTCATATGTTTAAAAATTCAACAAGCTACTGAAGGCCAGGGTAAACAAGCTTAGAGAACAGGTTCTAGAGTCTTGTTGACACATCCATTTTTCCTCTGTCTTATTAAGTTGAGCCCTCTTCTCCCATTTATTTTTTTCACTGCCTACCGTTTTTCACGGTTATCAACTTGTCACCACTTAACCCATGTTATTCCACTGCAACCTATTCACCCTTATATATTCTTAATTTGGAATTGTTTTGAACTTCAATAACATATTCATTATATTTCAAGACATTTTTATTTTATTATATCATGTATCTTCATATCCAATACTTGTGTCACATCTGTTCTTCATAGATGTTTGTTAGTTGAGTCTTAGAAGAGATAGGCATAAAATCAATTGATCCCGCATTGGCTTTCTTACATATCATGTCACGATTGTTTCTACGGTGGAAACCCTCGTCAAAATAGAAGCGCTAGGAAATGTACCTTCTTAAAAATAGGGTCAAATGTGCATTGGGAAGCAATTTGGTCTTGCAAAAGCTAAACCAAACATAGGCTATGTAACAGTTTATTTCTGTTTGTTAAAAGTAGGGTTTTCTGCAATATGCATTGTAGCATGGTTGTATTATTATAGGACTGGTGGTTGCATGAAGGAGACGTGTGGGTCCTGAAAGAGAAAAGTGATCCATTTAGTGTCAACTATTGGTTGTTAATGCCCTATATTCTGTCTTCAAGGTTGAGTGAGATAGTGTTTTGTTTCTTAGATTGCCATGAAACTACAGATGGGGTGAGACAAGAAAAATGAGAAATTCAGGGATGGATTGGCAGCCATCCTAAATATAGACTCTGAATGCTTTAGCTGGAACTCGTAGCTTTGCTTGTAAACTATTATGTTTGATTTTTCAAATTGTTTGATTTGAGTTGATGGAATACTTACTCATAAGTTCAACATATTATGGTTGGTTCTCTTTGGCTTAGCTTGTTGTTAGGATATAGAATTTGAGTGAAGGATTATTAGAGTAGTTAAGAGGTGTTGGGGAAGTTAGTTAGGTGGTTGTTAAGTTTTGTAGTTATTTTCGTTATTCTTAGAAATTTTTTAAATAGTCCTCAATTGGTAAAGAGGAGAAGGGATAGCTTTAAATAATTGAGGTTTCTGACTGGTTAATCCAATGTGAAAGGAGAGTGCTCCTTTGAGAATATTCTTTTTTTCCTATTGGTGTCGAATAAAGAATTTTAGTCTCTCTTTTGCAGTCTTCATTCTTTTGATTACTCAAAATATTAAAGAATTACTCGATATTGTTTTGTTCTGATAATTCTTTCTTACTTAAATAAAGGATCCTAACACTTGTTGCATTTAAATTTTCACATCTTACCATTGTTTTCAGATTAAAGTTGCTGGTCTTTACTGCATGCCATGGGAACCAGAGGAGTAATTACGGACAAGTGGTCTATGAGAGTTCTTTGGGCTTGTGCTATTGGAAGTGCTGTTAGTAAGCACTCTAGACCCTTTATTAACTGAATCTTCTTTCCTGAAACCTTGTTAACAAACTTAAATGTAACTATGTTATGTTATGTCTCTTCAGTTTTTGTATAAAACATTGTTCATATGATCATATTTTTCTCATTATGAATCACTACTATACCGATGTTGTTAGATAGCTGTTACAGCATAGCGGAACTCAAACAAATTGCTGTTGTTTTACGATACATTATTTAGGGTAAACTATTGTCAAAGAGCGGCTATAACAATACTATAGCACTTTTTCGTTGCGGAATTTTAACAACTGATATTTATTGACAACACTGTACTATACCTGTCTAGGTCTGTATATGGTTGCTGTAGAAAGACAAAAGCAGAATAGGCAGAGGATGTTGGCCGAAGGCTTGAAAGGAATGGATTTGGAGGAAAGCAATGGTGAAAACGTTTGAGCTGCGTCACACTCTTATGAATACTTTGTAGTATCATTTAGCAGATTTTCATATGAAAATAACAGATACAAATGCATAGCATTTGTTTATGCCATTAAAACATCAAATCTGTTGACATAAGAGTCTTTCGAAAAGGGTTTACTTATGTAAAAGGTTTCTGTGTTCATACCGTTTGTAAGATCCTTGCTGAGGGATTTCCCGCTTCAATTTCTTCTTAGCTTTATTTTGATAATTCTCGGTGCTTGCTACCTCCTTTGTAGGAGTTGTTTGATACTTGAGGATTGAATGAGTAGCTTCTTTAACATGTTAAAATTGTATACTCTCAGGTCTTTGTTTTTTCTCCTCTTTTTGAAACTGTTATGCTAACATTGTTAATTTTATTATTATTGTTATTTTTTAATGCTGGGAGTGTGGGGATCAAGTCCTTAACCTTCTTATCACTTCTCTTTTTAACTCAAGCACCAAGTCATCTTGATATCCCCTTATACTTAAAGGTTTCTTATGAAAACAATTTCATTCTTGTATTTATAGACCAATTTAATTTTGATAAATTGCCAATGTAAATTTTGTTACACAATTAACAAACTACATACAACCATTGATAGTTGTGCCTCTAAATATATTTATATATTTATGATTAAAGTCAAACAATTTTAATGATCAAACAATTACTCTTGAGTAAACCACCAAATTGGTCTCTGTCTTTGTACCAAATTTTCTAATTGGTCCCTGACTCTACTAATAACTCAAAATGGTCCATGTCTTTGTCAAACGTTTCTCAACTTGGTCTCTAACTCTATTAGTTATTTTGCATTTTAAGTCATTAACGTACCAAATAAGATCCAAAATGCATTATGTCATTAACCATTAAATAATATCCAAAAGACATTGAGCCATTAACACTCAAAATACATAACAACTAATAGAGTCAAGGACTAACTTGAGAAACATTTGATAAAGATAGGGACCATTTTGAGTTATTAATAGAGTTAGAGACCAAATTGAGAATTTGGTACAAAGACAGGGACCAATTTGATGGTTTACTCAATTACTCTCTATGTCCCTTAATATATAAGTAGTTTACAAAATTCACATGTGTTGAGAAAAGATGTCGGAGTAATAAATTTGTCTGAAAAGTATTTAATTATTACTAAATTGACATTTATGTATAAATGTATTTAATGTTGATCTTTTATATTCCAAGATGATTGATAGTATTAATAAGGGTATAGTTGAAAAAAAGAGAGTAATGAATGCATTTAGAAATTTGTAGATGATCTTTTATTTTTAGGAAAAAAAATTTTAAATGGTCTTATAGTTAGAGATTGAGGGTGTATGATGAATTTGTGAATGCTTATTTCTATTATGTCAATATCTTCGTTGTTCGAACACATTTAAATTACACCAAATTTGAAGTTTTAGTTTTCTGGAACTATTTTATTTCGACAAAATTAAATTCAACTTTGTTGTAACCTGTTTTCATTCCAACAAAGTCAAATGTTGAGTTTGCTGGAAGTAATCCAAAATGATTGTTAAAAATGACTTTTTATTTACAAGGATGAAGGATAATTTAGGTATTATTGTTCGTGGAGGTAGGAAGTAAAGTGTTTGAAGTTCCAACATTGATCAAACTACCAACATACCAAACGTCTCACCAACACAGTGCATAAATGTTGTAACAACTAACATATCAACAATACTAACAGTTAAATTCTATGAATTCAAACTTCAAAGAAAAAGGTCATGCCAACATCTCTAAATTTAATATCACCTTTATCATTTCAAAGGATGCGTTTGGAATTTTAAAAAAATTGTATAGGCCAAAAAGAACTTGAGGAAGATGATTCCTCATCCCTCCCTGTTCAAATATGTCAAAATTCAATTTGGGAAGCTAACTTCCAATAAACTGCCACATATTAAGGGGTTTGAGTGAGCAATCACCCGCTTAAAAAAGGACAATCAAAATTGTTTCCTTCACCTCAATGACTCCAACTTGTGTAGGTCCTCAACCTCTTAAATAAGTCGAACTAAAGTTACACTCTGATCAAAAGATAATGATCAAGCTGTAACCTTCAATATATTTTGTATGATTGAGAATTATAATATGATAAATACAAGGGGTGTTTTAGAAATGTGAGGGGCCTACAAATAAAATATCATTTTTTTCATGGTTTGAGGTCTAAGCTTGAGAATAAGGATGACAAAATGGACAATTTTTTGGGTCAGTGATATCATTTGATTTTATGTTTCGTTTGTATTGTCATTAAATCACAAATGAGATCCTTTAAATAAATAAGTAAACAAAAAGGTTTGAAATAGCTTACTCACCTCAAAAAGGTTTGAATTAAAATAAAATTGTTTAACATAGTCACACACATCAAGAAAGTTGAAATTGCTTAAAAAGTACAGACAAGATGAAGATAACAACACATCCTTAAACTAAAAATCACAATGTTCTTCAATTATTTTATTCCACCCTCGTTTATTTTGTTTGAAAATCCATCCATCATCTCTACTTTGCTTGAAATCTTTGGCTAACACCCATTAGTTGGGCTTGTTCACAGAATCAAAGCTCGACTCTGGAACTACAATGTCTTCACAATCACAACTACAAGTATCATCCTCAGTAATGCATTCACTAGGGTAGGGATCATCCTCAATAGTGCTTTCATTGCAGGAATTGATAGGCTAACACAACATAAAATTACCAACATTAATTAAAGGAAAGTGGATAACTATATAAAAGTTGCTCAAATGAAAAGCATCTAAATATTCTATACCAAAATAAAAATAAAATTAAAACATGAAATCTTTGATATGCATAATAAAAAAAAAATCCAATTAGCAATCCTCAATCCAAGGTTCAAGTAATCATTTATTTAACATGTTGCACGACTATTTTATTAATCACACACATTCCCATATATTTGGGTGAAAATAAGAAAATCACATCAATTACCACTAGTATTGTAAGTTTTACCTTATTTCTAATACTAAGAAATATAACAATAATAATGATTTTTTTTCTTCTTTCAAAGAGTTTAGCGGCGAAAATCTTACACACAAGGTGAAGAAAATAGGGTATTCTGGATTCAAGCCCATGTCTCAACACATCAAATATCCCCATACCTTTTTACTGTAAAATATGCACTTACGAGGCAATTACACTTTTTTGAGATTATATTCATGAACTTCAGTTTACATGAATGATAAATTCAATGTAACAAGGAAGGAAGTGTAACTTATTTCTTCAACTAACTAAAACAAGGCTTGGAGGTTTTCAATTGACAGGTAGGGAAAAAAATGTAAGAAAGAAAATAGTAAGAAATTCATTAGATAAAATATTAGATTGAGAGAAAAAAAAAGTCTAATCTTACTAATCTTGTTTTTATGCAAAATGTACAGTGGACATACAAAAACAATGACATCATGAAAGAGCATGAAACAAGGAAAATGATACGATAGAGGTGATAGGAAGAGAGAAATAAAGTGTTGAATGTGTTAATCGTAGTTTGAGATGTCCAAATATAAGAGATTTTTTTTAATGCATGATAGTCATAAAATCTTATATTCACATAGTCAATACATCAACAACCATTGAATTTTGATAAGACGATGTTATTTATGGGTTGCAATTTTAGTTTTTTTTTCTTTAAATAAAAATATGTTTAAAAGTTACACCGTCTAATCTCAATCCAACATGGCATCAATGTGGTGGATGTTGGATTTTAGTGAGTGAATTGAATCCTATTTACTGACAACAATAAGACTAATGTATGACAGAAATAAGTAAACTATCTTCCGATGAAACCCAATGCGGAATAATATCGTGAACATATCATTATTGCACACAATTATGAAATAGAATATAACAAAATCATGCATCACATCAAATAATGACTCAATGTTTTTTTCCATCATAAAATTCCCATCATGTAGAAATTGAAAGAACTAAATCAATCATACATACAACCTCATAAATTTTATAATTCAAAAATAATTATAATTAGTTAAGCTGCATTCCAAATGTATTGTTCCTTAATTTACCTCTTCCATAGAAGGATAAAAGTTTGGAGTACGATTGGCTTCCCTAGGAAGCTCGATAGTCATAAAAGTACCATCTAAGCAATCTTCATGTGTAACCATTAATTCAACAGCAATCTACATAATGTACAGAAAAATGTAAGAACTAGTGAACAATATGGGTTTTTCTTACAGGGAGTCATGGCCGTAAGTGTGGAAAAATCCCCTGACCATCCCCGTTGTCATACCTAAATAAATGTATTTAAAACTATTCACTAGTCACCTAATATACAAAGCACAAATTATAGTATACTAATTCTTAAATTCTCATTAGAAAAGACATTGGAAACAAGATTTTAAAAAATATTTGCAATCACAATTTGGACCACGTTTGACATTAATGCAACCACAATATTTGCTATTTCAAGTCGTCTAAAATTAATATTGCATCAAATGCATTTAATCATGATTCTCTGCAATGCAAATATGATTACTCAATATTGACTTAAATTCTTGATTATAAGAGTTCATGATCCACAATTGCGACTATAATTTATGTTGCATCTGATGCATTTTATCATGATTCTCTGAAATATCAAAGATCTGAGTCAATATTTATTTAAATCCTCGATTAGAAGATTTGATGAAAAAATAATTACAAAATCAATAAATCAAGGCCACAAATAAAGGTTTGAAATGAAAACAACATACATGTTCATCGCTGCCATCTCTTATCACAAGATTGAAATCAACTAACAATCTTTCATTGATGAACCCTTTCAAGTCATCAATATGCAATGGATCTGTGAAGGGACAATGAATACGATAAGAATAACATAAATTTCATGTTCAAAATGGAATCAAGTGATTTTTACCGTTGGATTGAGTGAACCATGAACGAACATCATCGATGAGTTGTTTAGCTTTGAGGTGAGAGTTATCGCCACCCCGACGGTAATAAACAGAGTTTTGAAGAGCATCCCAATGATTGAAAACATAATCAATCCCTTCATTGAATGCTTTCAATGATTCTCCTTGCAAAACTCTACGATTCACCATCTCTGCAACAAACTTAGTAGAGCTAAGGGTGATTGAGAGAGGGTGAGACTTTAGGGTTTATCCTAGCTTGTATTTAGTTCATTTATATCCCTTTGTAGGAAGCCTACAATAAGACCCCTCTCTTTGAGTCTCAAATATAATTAACACTTTTTGTCCTTACAATATTATGCACTTACCACATGCACCCCCCACAATTCTTTTTTACATTCAAACTCCCAAACATTATAATATATTTTCAAATATTATTTATTTTAAAAAGAAAAAAAAATTCATATGATTTTACTAATGGTAGATGAAGTCCTAGAAAAACTATATGATCTAAAGATTGACGAGTTGAATCTCAATTTGACTTAACTTAGAACATTATAACGTGATTTGATCTATCTAACTAGTTAATCTCATTTAGTGAAATACAGCTTAGTCGTTGTTGCCATGGATAAAAAAAAATCAAAATTGAGCTAATTAATTCACTCTCCAAACTCGTCAGTCTCAGGTTACATATTGATATGCACATTATTCACATAATCTACTTGACCATATTTTTTATTGATATATGAAGACAAATATTTGCATATAAGATGTTGTTCAATTTGTCTTAATAAATATTTTCAAATTATCAACTTTTTGTAATTTTTGGTGATAGATAATTAAATATATCAGCTGTGAAAATTATGCATTGACATGTCTGAAAAGTCCAATAACGGCACTTAAAAAGGAACGAAGAGATGATTAATCATGTTGAATCATTAAGGTGATAATGAAATTTAGATATTATGAGTGTCCTATGTTATACAATGTACTTCCTATGTTTCAAAATGAATGTGTTTTAATGTTTTTACATAGAAATGCAATGATTAAGAGATTTATTTGTTGAATCAAGAGTGTAATGACATCAAAGAGAGTGTAAGACATCCCTTAAAACCTTTAATCATGCCAACCAATATAT
>Ga0315915_1006306_pt1 | contig 14520 bp, 17 predicted proteins | sample MpolbnodulesMG_FD_207738 | JGI IMG/M metagenome (GOLD analysis project Ga0315915, IMG submission 207738) | Medicago polymorpha root nodule microbial communities from Los Angeles, California, United States - branched nodules | ecosystem: Host-associated > Plants > Roots > Nodule | place: USA... | reverse complement strand
GACTTTGCAAAGCTAATGGTTCTCTTCCACCAACAACAACAGAAACCCAACCCTTAGAAGCACACCATTTTTTTTGTTGTTTTGCTTAGTTTAATCTGCATGCTTCTGCATTCTGACATCTCTTGGAGTTGTCCTTGAGCATAGAAGTCTCTTTCTTGTGTGATTGAGCATAGAAGTCTCTTGGAGTTGTTCTTGAGCATTGAGAAGTCTTTTTCTTGTGTGATTGAGCAACTTGTAATTCGACATTACAATTTAGTGGAACTCTCCTTGGAAGTGCAAGAGGGACAGGACTACTTCCGGTTTGTGGAAGGAACCTGTATAATTGCTTGTGTTCTTTCTTTCTATGTTCTCTTACTATTATCCGCTGCACTAAGACTCTGAACTCAGTCAGACTCTGAACTACTTCAGACTCTGAATCTGGGAACAGTTTTTCAGAACGTATAGAAAGAAGTTTTTGAAAACACAATTCAACCCCCTCTTCTTGTGGTTTTTCTCACCTTCATTAACAACAATTGATGCTTTTAATACTTGTGTTTGTCATTATCAAAAAGGGGGAGATTGTTGGAACAAAGGGTGTTTCGCAAAATCACCTCTTAAGTTTTGATGATAACAAGGTATTAAAATTGTCAATTGGATATGCTAAACATTTGTTCAAAGTGTACAGGATCTTAATCAAAGTATCATTCATAGAGATTCTGATTGAACAAGTTAAATAGCAAAGGAAATTATTGAAGCTTAAAGCATCTGAAGAAAATGCGTCTGAAGAATATGCTCCTGAATAAAAGCGCTCCTGAAGACACGTCATCAGAAGTAAGGTCATCAGAAGCAAGGTCATCTCAGAAGCAAGATCATTAGAAGCTACTTCACCAGAAGCGTTAGAGCGTTGACAAAGTACATTGTACGAATTGTACAACCACTAACTTTGCGCATGCCTCTGCAACCACCATCTCTGCATCTTGTCTCTACATCAAGACAAGAATAACAGTAATGTTCGCAGAACTTGTTTCTTCACAAGTGGAATGGATTTGAAATTAGTTCTTCATAGGACAACCATCAAATCAGGCAAAAGATCAATGGTGAAGAATCAAAGCTTCAGACAAGGCAAGTTGATGTACCGGCTAGTTCTCAACATCTCTCAAATCCTCTATAAATAGGGATGAAGACTTGAAGAATAACAAGATAGAGAAAAAGAACAACAAGACCAATACTCTCTGAGCCAAAACGCTGCAAGTTTAAATACATCAATAACTTAGAGAATTCATACAAAAGCTCATATCTTAGAATTCTTAAGTGTCTAGAAAAACAGAGTATGTTCTGTATGTATTGTTTTGTGAATACCTCTGATTGTATATCAAGTATTCAAAACTCTTTTTCAATTCTCTGTAATTATTTAGTGAAGTCTCTTTCTTTTGTGATTGAGCATAGAAGTCTCTTTCTTTTGTGATTGAGCATAGAAGTCTCTTGGAGTTGTCCCTGAGCATTGAGAAGTCTCTTATTGTGTGTTTGAGCAACTTGTAATTTGATATTACATTTTAAGTGGAACTTTCCTTGGAAGTGCAAGGGAGACAGGACTACTTCCGGTTTGTGGAAGGAACCTGTATAATTGCTTGTGTTCTTTCTTTCTATGTTCTCTTACTCTCTATCCGCTGCACTTAGACTCTGAACTCAAGTCAGACTCTGAACTATTTCAGACTCTGAATCTGGGAACAGTTTTTCAGAACGTAAGAAAGAAAAGTTTTTAAAAAGGAAATCAAACGCCATAAAACGAAATCAAATCTAAATAAAACGAACTCAAATAATTTATAAAAAACACTAATTTATTGACTCATCAACGAGCAAATAAAGACAAAACGCCATAAAGCTAAAAAATCACAGAAATATTTTCGTGCTAAACCACAAAGGGCGCACATTGTCTACGGCACGCAAGCCGGCCAAAACATTGTTCAACAGAAACAGAGAAAATTACAAAGTCGTGTGGGCCGGTACATCGTCATCATCACTAGGAGCCACGATCATCCCTCCTTGAACAAAATTCAGGAAATGCATCCCCTCAGTACTCAAATCGAATCCAGGGTTCGCTATCTTCATCTGATCGATAGCATTCTCAAAACTCTGACGAACCGACCCAACCAGACTCTTCTCCATCTCTACTATCTTATCCACGAGACCATAATGACTTAGGCCACGAAGATCTTCAGGTTCATTGGGGCTAGGACCAGTAGCATCACGAAGAGAAGCCTCAAGCCGAAGCTTCCCTTCAGCTAACTTCATTCGAGCTTCCTTCACCTGAGCCAAAATCCTACGATCTTCGGCTGATCTCTTTTTGACAGTGGCAAGCTCGGCTTTCATATCATCAAGTTTCTTATCAAGCCTCTCTTTCTTAGCCATCGCCTCGTCTCTCTCTTTTGCCAACGCGTCAGCATGAATCATTGCTTCCGTCGAGGAATAGTTCAGGACCACGACAATCTCAAGGGCTCTCATCGCGCCAATGATCCCCTCAGTCATCGCCTGGCTCCTACCTGCAACTCCCAAATCATCGATCACCTTCAGCTCGCGGTCACTTAGGAAGAGAGTCGACTGAGGTCCAAACATGTCAGGCTTCGAACAGACATTGGGAAGCTCAATTAACTCCCCATCACCGATAGGAGTCCTGCTCGGCGCAGTCTGGACCTCCTTACCCTTATCAGAAGAAGCCAACCTCTTTCTCTTCAAAGGAACCTCCTCCTCCTCAACGGGATCATCTGTAACCCTCACTGGAAATAGAACTTCAGCTGTTCGCTCTCGGCAGGCCCCCCAACTACGGTCGCGGGTGTCCTGACCGGTGACTTTCTTACTCGCCTTAACAAGAAGTGAACGCATTTCTGGGCGCATGTTCGACATATTTCCTGCAAAAACCAACACGACACGTAAGCAGAAAGGCAATAACAAAACACATATGAGAAGAATGAATAAATAAGGTTACTACCAAGTATTTCCGTCGGACTAAGGGAAAACACTAGACTTCGGGTATCGATCACTCGAGGAACGGTAATCGGATTCCCCAACGAATCTATCTTAGGGTTACCATCTACATCCATCACTATGACACGATGAAAAGACTCCACAAAACAACGAATCTCATTATACCCTAGTTTATCCTGGCTCGACAAACGAAAATACTTGCACTTGTAAACTTTGGGTTCATAGCCAAAATGGTCCAGATACCAGAAAAAGTTAAAACGAGGGATCCTTGTGCAAGCCACATCGCCCTTAGAATGGGGTCTCTCGATCATTTTTAGCACATTACTCAAAGCAACTTCAGTCCGCAGGCGTACCAGAAAGAATCTCCCCTTGAAATCGGGAGGTCCCTCCTCAAAATCTACAAACAACTTCCTACTCTGACAAAGGGTTACCCACTTTCGCCCGTCCTCATTATCCGCCTCCCTTCGAACATAAAAGATACTAAAAAACAAGTCTTTAGAAGGCGAGACCCGTAGATATTGACACACGAGCCCAAAGGCCTTAACATAAGGGTAAGAACGCGGATGTAGTTGGGAGGGACACAACTCCAGCCACTGAAGTAGGGCAACAAACAACGGCGAAAACGGTAACCTAAACCACATATCTTAAAAAACCATTTCATACATAGGGATACGGCAGGCGGTATATTTGGAACATATCTGATATAGTATGTCCGCCACACCATTGGAAGAAAAAACAGATATTGCATCTAAAGGATCCTTTCCAACCTAAAAGACGTCATGGGAGGCAGCCTCATTCCTATTAGGGTGAATCCAAAGCAATGATACCCAATGTTCCTTTCTTTTCTACGTCGAAAAAACCCTAAGATCTAAAACAGGAATAAAATCAGGACGAACCACCACCCAACGACAACTAGTCAAAACCCTAGAAAGGATACGACTAGTCACCAGTGGTGTCTCCCTCCAACAAAAACTCTAAACAGGTTTAAAATCCTAACACTCCTCAAAATGCAGTGGTAACCATCAAACAACGGTAGAAACCGCGGCAACGGAGTAAAAACTACTAGCATACGAGATTACAGTTTTTAAACACAAAAACTACAAGTGATCACAAGCCAAATGATATGCAAAAGAAAAAGGAAAGAAAGTGACCAAACTGCACTGGAAATATCCAAAGGGAATTCTGAAAACCTTAAGTTGCTAAAACGAAAAAATACTAAGTGTTCCAAACATATGTTTGAAACATATTTATACTCCCTTTGCAACCTTTCAGAAACCAAGCGAACACGATCATGTGTAGTCCTTGACATACGAATCTTCATCAACTAAACGTGACAACGCTCCAAATCATCCCAACCAACGAATCCAACGGTTTTGATCAAACTCCTTTGGTTCTCAAACGTCTGGAACGGATCACGTTTCTGATAACGTCTTGGAAACAGAAATTGAGACGCCATCAAGGCACTAGGTACTCAAGTACCCCATAGCCTTTACACGTGGCAATCAGAAACCAAAGGCCATGTCCCCTCAGTCTCATCCTCGAGACATGGGCATTAATTACTGAATGACAAACAACCAACTCTCTGACGAGGGAATTCTTTTCATTCCTGACCAACATGGACGAGCTCAGATAGGTCGGGAACCTCTCCCAAACAGGACAATCTTTGCATAATGTGGCGAACAAACGTAGGGATCAACGAGCATATGTCCTCGCATACTACGAGCTGGATCCCAACTACAAAGTAACCATGTGCCAAAGTCCTTTATTCCGCTCGCCTGCACCGAGTAAAAAGATCGTCCACTACATACTTCAAACCAACACTCTACTTAGAGAACTTCCTAGTTTCTCCATCTGGACTTCTCCGAACACATTCATGTCCTCTGCGGTCGGCCCCCCCGCTTTGGCTTAATTCATCACTCTTGGTCTAGAGCAACGACTTGGGGGGCTACTGTTCTAGACCGGTCAAAGACCTGGGCTTAACCACTTAGGCCCAATAACAAACCAAGCCCAAATACTGCATTTGGCATATTACTCGCAACACACCCCTTCTCCGGGAGGGGGGTGCACAGAGCAACTGAGACCTGTTCAAACGAACAGTAACGTATCTTTACCCACGTTCTCGCGAATATCTTTACCCACGTTCTCGTCGGCCACACGTGTGCCTTACAACGGCTCTGCATTCACCCACCTCTATAAATATGAGGCTCCTCGCAGCCTCCAAGGTAGAATCTTCTTCACTCTGAAACTCCTCATTCTGAACCTCTACTTACTTGAGCGTCGGAGTATATGCAGGTACACACACCCCATTTGGTCCAACGCTCACTAGAAGTGAAAACAACCACCGTGAACCACCGCATTCAATACAGCACCGACAGCCACCTTCTGGTCAGGTACGATCAGATACTAGTCTCCTCGAGGTAAAACATATTGTCTTTACCCTTTGCCACCTGGTCTTTTGAAACACAATAATTAAAAAAGGTAAGATTATATCTCATTGAGTTCCTTAATCTAGATCCAATCATATATACTCCAATCTCAAAATTCCAACATATTTCAAGTATATTCATAACTGTTATCTTTTCTTTTATTATAGAAGTTTGTTAGGTCAAGCTAACTCTAAACCTGAAGTTTTCCCTCCAAACCATTTGCAAAGTCATTATTTCCCCTCATTCCTTTCTAATCGGACGAATTTTCCTTTCCCCATTTCTCACTATTAAGTGACATACACGACATTTAACAACGTGTCATAATCAGTTTTGACATAAATGAAATTTATTAGGCTTTTATAACAAGAGATCCAATGAGATATGAGATTCGAATTAAAAATTAAAATTTTCCATCCCAAATATACGAATTATGCATCCGCCCCTTCTTCTATAAATTCAGACCTCTGCTTTTGACATCTCTCATTTGTCAACCCACTCTTTGCTTTGTAGTTCACCTCTCATTTCTGTAATGACTAATCGTAATATGGATACATTGTTGATCTCATTCCACCGCCATATCAACATGATGAGGTTTATTTTCAATTTTCCTACGAGAAAAAAATGTCTCCATATGATGTTACTTCCGAATTTTTGATGAGTTGTTTAATTCTTATAAATATATTAGAGAAAATCGTATATAAGTCTAATATGTAAAATTTTAATGAACTTTTATTTTGTTTGTAAATGTTTGAGTATCATGGGTTTTGTAAGTTGACATGGAACAAACAAACCACTTCTTTTGTTATGATTGAAGATTGTGCCAACAAATGGGATTACATTCTAATTATTGGATACCTTCCAAATAAGCACTTCAAAATTGGAGGACATTGAAATCATATAATTGTTGCTCGGAGAAATCATGAAGGCGCGAAAGTCATGATTGGTAATGGCAAAGATGAATGGAATTTTGTATTTTAGTTCCTTGTTCCGATTTATCAGTTTTTCGTGGCGTTAAAACTTATGTCAGTTTTTGACAATGTATTTGAATGATTTTATCGTATTATCGTGTTTTATTTTTAAAATAATGCACCACATTTTCGAATATAATTGACTGCATTTTGTTGATTGTTTCCATTCTTTATTTGTCATGATCAAGCAAGAAAAATAATCGTGAAATACATATACATTTTCATTAAAATGTCACTTAATCATCGGCGTAGCGTGTTGTGAAATGGCTGAGCTAGGAAAGTTTCATACAATGAAACAAAATTTCAATAAAAACAACAACGGGAGTGAAAGACAATTTAATGATGGTTAATATCATTATTAATTTGGTCGTCATCCAGACAAGTACATTTGAGACTAATGAGAATTTCTGCATTTTAACGTCTTATACTTGCAGAATTTCGTTATTTTAGTGTCATTAAAGTGCGTCTTCCATTATACAATATATGTATTTTAAAGTAAATAATGTGCATTCTCATTTCAAAAAGTATGACATTATTGTCATTTATGTGCATTCCTTTTACAAAAGTTATGTTTTTTAATCTCATTAATGCGTTTTTCCATTAAAGAATTTATGGATTTTATTCACATTCATGCGTCTATTTATCTTACGTTAACTTCTTCATCTTCTTCCCTTAAATTCATCATCATTTTCATATAATCTTCACTAACATTCAGAAAAAAAACAAAAAAAACTCATAATCAATTAAACATTATCAACAACAACGTACAACAAACATCGTCGATAACAGAAAATCCCGTTTTGTATGATGGTTAAGGAAATCACTTCAAGCTTTATTTCGTGTAGCTTCCCATCACTGTTTTCCCAGAGGGGAAGGGATATGCAGGAACCTTAGTGTTCTTATCGAAGCTGGTCCTTACGTTATTCATGAAAGGTGTCCTCCCCACGGCTCATAGAGATCATTGCTAGACAATCACAAACTTATAATTAATTTTTTTATTGAATCCTCAAACGAGTGAAAGAGTTTTCCAGGTTCTTAGAAGAAGAGCAAGCCGTAGTGGTTCGTCCCCTTTTGCATATCCCACCAGGGATGAAATATATTTAGACCTCGTCCAAATTACAGGGGTTACTTGAGGAATATCTCTTTTAACAGGGTAATGGCTAAGAATAAAAAATTACGGGGGTGGAATTTTTGTTTTCATTTTTATAGGAGTTATTTTCAGATCTCGTCCAAATTATAGAGACTATTTGAGATATTAACCCAAATGTTAAAGTTTAACTTTGATGCTATGATATTTTTAGTTAATAAATAAATTTTCACACCCTTTATAATATATATATATATATATACACCTCATGGATGAATATTTCAACACCATTTTCTTTTTTAGTATGTACCCCTATAATTTCTCTTTTTTGGATCGATTTTATCCCTGTCTATCTCGAAAGGATAAAATTGAAAGAATAGTATTAAAAATTAAAGATTATTCTTGACCAACACAACCTAAAGAGACACCAAAGAGACGCTTAAAAATATTTATAATTTGAAGAATGGAAATTTTACACTATAAAATAATCAAACAAGTTTCTATTGCATGTAGCAAACAAGATAAAATATGTCTGAAATTATGAAGTTTATTTGTTTTATAACTATTTTTCTTTTCATTTTTGTCATTGTAATCGACGGTGGTTAGTCCTTATTCTCTTCTTTTTCTTCTCTTTAAAATTTTCGTCTTTATCTTATACACAATGTTTCATTCCCTATTATTAACATTCATTTTTTCTTAGTTAATATAACAACAAGGGATAGATGTTCATCTCATGCAGATTGTATTACTCATTGGTGTAAACCTCCTCTTATTCCATGGTGCGTAATTCACAAATGTTATTGTGGGTTTAGTTATAATTATAAAAATTAAGTTCAAAAATAATTCCATGATACTTCTAAGAATATAATTGTATGTGCAATTATATTGTACATTTATGATTCTCTTGCTCGTCAATCTTTGTTCGTCGTTCATTAGAGATAATTGTACAATGGCAAATAAAGCATCCATTATTAATAATAATTTTTCTTCTATCTAGACTTTTTTTTTTTTTTTTTAAGAAGCTAAAATCAATTATATTACTGAAAGCTTGAGGGTTTCAGTACAAGGAGTGCCAAAACCCCAGCTGAAAGAGTCAAAAACAAGTAATAACAAATATGGGGAGCCAAAACAAGCTCAAAAAAGAATGTTGCCCTGTTACAAAAATATTCCCAAGCAAGGTAAATGATTCAACCACCATGAATGGTAGGAGAAAACAAAACTAGGACGATTTGCTTTCAGCCACCAGTAAGATTGAAGCTTAACTTTATCTAGCAATTGATTAAAAGAAGCTTCTTTTTGGTGAAAGATCTGAGCATTCCTTTCAAGTCAAATCACCCACACACATGATAGCCAAATAAGGTTAAGAGCTGAGTGTTTGCTGTTAGAAAAACCGCTAAAGGTGCCAAATTGATATAAATGGTCTGACACGTTTTCAGGAAACACTATGTTGTAACCAAGCCAGTGAGAAATACCATATCAAAGCTTGCCAAAAAAATCACAATAGAGGAATAAGTGTTTTGCATCTTCTATCATACCACATCCACCCACGCATAACTGAGCATTCAAATGTAAAATGTGTCTTTTGATTAGATTGTCCGTTGTTGGTAATCTATCACGTAACAAGCGTCAAGCGAAGAGACTGATTTTCAGGGGCACTTCCTTGTTTCAAATTTCAGTAATGTGAGTAACTGTCAAGTTGTTACTAGTTGATGTCAGCATATGGTTATAAGCACTTGTGACATTATAACTGTTGGAGGCATGTAAGTGCCAAATTCACCTGTCAGGATGAGTAGGCTGCAAAACAATATTAGATAAAATATCACAACACTCCCGCACCTTCTCCTCCTCCCAAGCTAACAACTGACACCGCCACTGCCAAGCTATACACCCTCAACCCCCCACCCAAGAGAATACATTTCAGCCACTGTTGCCATTTTATCAGTAGCAAGATCAAAAAGACGACAAAAACTTTTCTTCAAAACTAACCCGTCAATCCAAGGATCCCACCAAAATAAAGTTTGGGCACCATCACCTACCTCTCGCCCCACATTATCATCAAACCACCGACCACCTCCCACACCAGCCCCATTTTTAACATTTATCAAATTATTCCACCAAACAGAGTTAAATCTCCCCTCCTCGGCGACTTTACCTCCTACCTCGCCGTATCTATCTAATAAAACTCTAAACCACAAGCTCATATTCTCAACCCGCATCCGCCAACACCATTTACCAAGTAGAGCCAACTTAAATTCCCTAATCATCCGCACTCCTAAACCGCCTTCCTCTTTTTTGGAACAAATAGTGTTCCAGTTAATCCAAGAAATTTTTCTAACCCCTTCACAACCCAAAAAAAAAAAACAGTTAAATAAAGATTCAATAGAAGAAATGATACATGCGGAAGCTTTGAAGAAGGAAAGAAAGTAGACTGGAAGAGAGGACAAGACAGACTTTAGAAGAACTAAACGACCACCCAAAGAGAGATTTCTACTCTTCCAACCCAATAATCTTGATTTAATACGATCAATCAACGGTTGCCAAAATTTTAATTTTCAAGGATCCCCACCTATAGGCAACCCCAAATAAAGGAAGGGGGCCCTGCCCAATTTACAATTAAGAACAGAGGCTTCCTCAACCAACGAAGAGTCATGAATATTAACACCAACTAACATACTTTTGTGGCAGTTCACCTTAAGACCAGATGTCGCCTCAAAGAGAAGAAGCAGAGCTTTCAGAGATCGAATATTAGCCCAACTTCGTTCCCCAATCAACAAGGTGTCATCAGCAAATTGTAAATGAGTGATGGAGACATGATTATTAGCGCCCACCTTGTAGCCAGAAAATAGGCCAGCCTCTACTAAAGCCTTCATCATGACATTCAAACCTTCAACTGTTATTAAAAGTAGAAAGGGTGAAAAGGGTCACCTTGTCTCAACCCACGTTCAAATTTGAATTCATCTGTTGGGCTTCCATTAACAAGAACAGAAGTTGTGGCCACACTGATGCATTCCATAATCCACTTACGCCATAAGGTAGGGAAGTTCATTTTTTTCATGACGGATTCAAGGTAGGACCAATTAATGGAGTCAAAAGCCTTCTCAAAATCGACTTTGAATAAGAGCAAATCTTTTTACAAGCGCTTAACATCTTCCACAATGTCGTTAGCAATGAGAATACCATCAAGAATTTGTCTGCCATGAATAAAAGCTGAATGTGTTTCAAAAATAACACTAGACATAACCCTTCGCAATCTATTGGAGAGAACTTTGGAAAGAACTTTGTAGAGACTTCCCACCATAGAGATTTGTCTGAAGTCATTCAGGCGCTGCGGGCACTCGATTTTTGGAATTAAAGCAATAAAAGTATTATTGATGCCTTTTGACAACTTTCCATTCCTGTGAAAATCAGATAAGAAGTGCTTAAAATCATCACGGAGTTCAGGCCAAAAATCCTTAACAAACCCCATATTAATACCATCTGGTCCAGGACTTTTAAAACTTTCACAATCTCAAACCACTTGCTTAACTTCGTCAACTGAAAAAGGTTTGGTTAGCTCACCACACTGACCTACATTAAGCTTATTAAAACTGAGATTCTCAATGCAAGGTCTTTCAGCAGCCACATATTGAAAATGAGATGAGAAATTATTGAAAACCAGTCCCCGGATTCCTTCAACTCCCTCCACAATAGCGCTATTAATAGATAAGGAAAAAATGGAGTTTACTCGCCGCCTAGATGACATAACGTTGTAATAGAACTTAGTGTTAGCATCTCCCTCTTTCAACCAAAGTAATCTAGATTTCTGCCATTGCATGTTGGTGTTAATACGAGATAATGATCGAAAGTCTGAAGATAGAGAATGAAGCTCCTCAATTTCCTCCAATAAAAGATCATCCTCCTCCCCTTTAGCATCTAGAAAGGAAATACGGTCTTGAACGTTGGTTAAACGACCTTCAAGGTTTTGAGTGTGATTCAGATGCAATGTGTTCAGGCTTCCTTTAATCATCAATTTTTCTTTAAGAACAAAGCCTCCCCAACCTTCAATATGATAAAATTGCAAATTATCTCTAACAAATTGTTTGTAACTTGGTAAGTCCCCCCAACACTTCAGCATGCGCCTAGGACGAGGGCCCCAATTTTCATCATCCATAGACAGCAAAATGGGACAATGATCAGAAAGGCCACGATTTAAAGCACGTTGCACCATATTAGGCCAAATAGTGCACCAATCTTCAGATAGAAGAAAACGGTCTAGACGGCTCATAGAAACACCATCCCCTCTAAACCAAGTAAAATTTTTGCCACAAAGAGGAAGATAAAAAAGGATGTTACCATCAATGAACTGATTGAAATGAGAATAATCTTCAGTAAAAGAACCAGCCACTCAGCTCTTGCGTTCAGCGGGAGAGCGAAACGCGTTAAAGTCGCCACAAACACACCAATAAGTCTCTCTAAAATTGACAATAATCGTTCCAAGGTGATTCCAAACATCTTGCCACCGAAGGGGGTCACACGGTGCATAGACATTTGCAAGAGAAAAATCGGCTCCATTTTTCACCATTTTGCCTTGAATAATAACAACATGAGCCAAGCTCCTAGTAATAATAACATCAACTTCCTCTGTGTCCCAAATGGTTAAGATGCCACCGTAAGCTCCCAAAGATGGTCTGTAAGAGAAACCGTAGTTTTGATTACCCCAAAGCGAAGAACAAAGAAAATCATTAATACTTTCCAACTTAGTTTCCTGAACACATAAAATCCACGGACGGTGAAATTTCACAATCTTTTGAATTACCTTTCTTTTCTCAAGACTCCCCAACCCTCTTATATTATAAGAAATAAATTTCATTGTGACCACCAACACGAAAAGAACAATACAAAAATTAACAACTTGCTGAGGAGACCGCAACATTAGCGTGGCTGCCCTCAACGCCTACATCACCTTTCTTTGTCTTCCTCTCCAAATTATTAGGCCGAGAGAGAGCTTGGAACATATTAGAACAATCACCCTTGAATTATAAATTGATAGCTTTGCCAATATCTACGATATCTTTGCCACAACCATTAGATTTATCATGCAAAGAAAACCAATTCTTCCAATCTTCCCCGGATGATGTTGAAGATGATTTCGCGTCTAAACATTCTTTGTTCTTGCTGTTAATAGAACAAGAGGGAGCTGCTGATTTTTTGTTGAGTTTCTTGAGCATATGAATTAGATTTTATCGATCTTTGAATGGCATACGGGCAATACGGCGGAGGCTAATAAGAGTAGGATTATGAGTAACATTATGCCGACGTTGCATCACCTTATTCTTTTTTTTATGTGAAAAAACAACAGCAGCATCACCTACATGATGATCCTTGATCCAATCAAAACTCCAAGGACCCGAAATTGTTGAAGATTTTCGAGTGTTGGAACAAGATGCTGCCTTTGTTGGATTAATTTTGCTTGCTGCCCCATTGTGTGCACTATTGGAAGAAGCACAAGGGCCTGATGGTTGTCCTGCTAAATCTTTTGGTTGCACGGGATCAAGAGGTGAAGATACCTGTTGCTGTTGAATGTTAAAAGAAGCTGAGACATGGTTGTTTTGCGCAGCTGAAGGGGCAGTAGAGGGGGCTGCTGTTTGCTTATCAATAGAGTGCTCCCAAGCCTCCTTGAGATCATCAACAAGGGCCTCAACAATTGGTTCTTCATTATGCAATTCATCAAAATGTTCCGAGCATTCAGAAACGGAATCAGAAGCTTCTTCCTCAAAACAAACATCACGAGCAAAAACCGTTTCTGCTTCCTCCGCAAATTTAATACAATGATGTTTATCATCAATCAAAATATTCTCCACCACATTGATGGAAACTCGATATAAACATTATTTTAATAAAGTTACTTATTCATTTGATCTATAATAATCTTACTTTGACTACCATACTAATCAAATTAAATTTAGTAAGACTTAACTTACTAACCAAGCTAACATCTTGGGTTGGATACCTAGTTAAAAAAAAAAAATTACTACTCTAAATTTGAACTAGTGTGTGAACCCGTGCAATGCACAGGAAAAATTATGCTTGATCGTGGGAGCTTATATTTTATAATATTTAAAAAATTGAAAGGAATTTTAATTAAATAAAATATAGATAAAGAATATTGATATTAATGACGGAAAAACAATGAAAATACAATATAGAGGGGATGTAGCATATACTACTTTTAAACCAATAATCAGAATAAAAGAGGCGAAACAATAATCAAAACAAAATACATATGTTGATGATGCTTAACAATAATAGAATGCAACAATGTGTTTCTATTAAAAAATAAGCGTTGCTTCCACTTATTTTAATTACTTTAGCTCAACTACAAATAATATAAGACAACATAACATGAGTATCACAACTTTCTTTCAACATGACCACTCTAATGAACAATCATCAACATTATGAAGAAAATAGCATTGCAAGCACACTTCATGTTATGAGCACAAATTAGGTAAATAAAATATTGTTGCAATTGAATGGAAAACAAAAATACAATGAAGTTGATTTTCCAAATAAACACATCCCTCAACAGACTGTTACAAACTAAAATAAATCTCTCATGACATGATGCTACAAATTTGAACGTCATGTTATAACTTGTAAGTAGTTTGACCGTCAACCTACACATTTATCAATACATTTGGTATAAAAAAAAACTAACGAGATATGGAAACACAACCAAATTAAAGTAATATGATAATGTAAGAAATTGAATTTTAATAAGACTTCTGCCAAAAAAAAACTGAATAAAGATGCAAAACACATTCTGGACGTAATATTTATGGTCGTGGACTTATGAATTGATTTTATATAATATAAGGAGAATGCATTCCATATCGTGAATCCTTCGCTATAATATCCTTCGGGATATATAACATTGCTCATAATATTTTATTAGTGGGGTTTATTTATAGAGCAATGCTATATATCCTGAAGGATATTATAGCGAAGAATTCACGATATGGAATGCAACCAATAAAATCAGCTGCTGGCCGAAAAACATGGGCGGTTAGATTTTTATTTTCAATTTTTTTTAAGCAGT
>Ga0315915_1006303_pt1 | contig 14523 bp, 9 predicted proteins | sample MpolbnodulesMG_FD_207738 | JGI IMG/M metagenome (GOLD analysis project Ga0315915, IMG submission 207738) | Medicago polymorpha root nodule microbial communities from Los Angeles, California, United States - branched nodules | ecosystem: Host-associated > Plants > Roots > Nodule | place: USA... | reverse complement strand
AAAATTTTGTAGACTTTATCTTCTATTTAGATTTCGCAAAACTCGAGTGATTAGACATAAAAATGGAAAATATTATAGATATATCTTCTTTCTCTTTTTATTGTTCACCAAGCATATATATTTGGCTTGTTATTTTCTGGTTAAGTAATCAAATGACCAGATATTCACTTAGTCGGAGGAATTTGAAGTTTGAACTTTTGCCCATATATATTGCAATAATCTTATCAACTGAGTTATGCTCTGTGAAATAAGTTCATTGTTATAATGTCTTGATTATGATATCATTGTTAAAAATTAAAATAAATAAACTTGAGCATATATACTAGAATCTTGAATGGATAATTTCAAGTTCCATCCATCTCAAATACTACTTCGGTCCTAAAATAAGTGTTAGGTTTGAAAAAATAACCTATAACAAAATAAGTTTTTTTTTAAGGGTATAACAAAATAAGTGTTGTCATTAGTTTTCAATGTAATATTAATTTTTTTTTCCTTTCAATTGTAGCATATGATAATATGCTCATTTTTTAGTCAAAAAAAATATGTTCATTACTCGCAATTTATTACCGTCAAAGTCGTCTCAATCGATATCGATTTTTAGTCAAAAAAAAAATGTTCATTACTCGCAATTTATTACCGTCAAAGTCGTCTCAACTCTCAACCAATATTGATTCCTAAAGCAAAGTCCGATAATGGAGCCTTTTTAAAATTATTATTTAAAAAAAATATATGTTATGTAATTTTCATGTTTCGTGCTTTTTGAGATGCAAAATCATTTATTAAATTATCATAATCGATTTTATTTAAAATTTCATATTCAATAGATAATGAAGATAAACCAAGAAATAATTGTGAGATAGAGAGTAAGACATGAAGAGAAAGACAATGCCCAAACTCTAAAAAATGAGTGTGAATCACAATGTTAATGAAGAAAACTACGAATAATAATCTTAGAGACTTGCAATGTATTGCAACGGACACATACATAATGTGAATCACAAAATATATACAAAATAAAAAAGTAAAAAAAAAAATTGAGGCTCAAAGGAAAGGCTTTAGTGGTTAAATGGCTCAAACGACCTTGAGTCCGTGACTACTCTCTCATTTCACATTTATGATAATTAGCATACAACAATAGTACTAGACAAAAAAACCAATATTCTTTTTTTTTTTTATATATATCATTTTTTCTTAATCCGTGTGAAATGATCAATTGCAATATATTTTGAGATTGGATATGTAAATATCGTAAACAAAACACTTTTTTTTTACAAAAATCGAAAACAAACAATCTTAGCATGTGAGGAAACAAGAATTGTGAATTGATCTTCTTCAAAAAAAAAAAAACTGTGAATTGCAAAATTTTCTTTTCCTTTCTGTTTTTATATTTGCAAAATAATGGCATTAATAAATTCTTTTGAGCAATTGGAATTTATCATCACGAAAAATATTTGACACCTATTGGAATTGTTGTTGGATTGAAATTTATGTTTCTTTGATAAATTAAATTCCAAAAGGAAAAAAAAAACTCAAATATTTGCATAAATCTCCATTTTAGTTTTTGTCCTTTTTGACTTTGTGCCTTTTTTTTTCCTTTCACTATTTTTTATTTAACATATAATATTCATTTTTTCATCTTTATCTTTTTGCAAAATTTATTTTTATTACAAATATTAGGGATGGCAAAGCGGGCCGGCCCATCCCATTTAGGTCCGCTCCGTCTATGTCCGCTAAAAACGAGACGAACCGAGTCGAATTTAATGACCGAGTCTAAAATCTCACCCCGCCCCGTTTAGTGGCGAACTTGCGAGTTGGCGGGCTGGCCCGGCAAACACAAAAAAAATTAATTTTTTTTTCAGCTTAATTGTTACAAAAAAAATGTTGCTTTTATCATAAAAATATATTAAAAAAAAGGGTAGCAAATAAATTTGTGAAAAACAAGATAATTAACAAATTGTCGAATTCAACATTATAGTTAATAGCAAAATAAGGCAAATGCGCAACATAAAATAAATCCAACAACCAAATAAAATCCAAAAGGATAAAATAAGTTTCAAAATAGATAAACTCAACAACCATGATAAATCCAAAAGCACAAAATAAGTCCCAAAATAAATCCAAAAGCATAAATAAGTCTCAAAATAAACTAAACAACCAAGATAAAGCATAAAACAATTCTCAAAATAATCTCAACGGCAATATAATTCTTCTACTAAGTCAATCAACTCCAATTCAATCATCATCTAAGTTATGAATATATGGTGCTCCTCCTCTTCCTCCTCCTCCTGCTGTTGTCGTCATAACATAATTGTTTCCAACGAGTTAAGTAGGTCGGCCCGGCCCGGCCCGCCCCATTTTTCAACGAGGCGCGGCGAGCCGAGTCAACTATAAAAAACGAGTTCAAAACTTCGACTCAGCCCGCCAAAAATAGCGAGCCATACGGGCCGATCCGGCGGGTCAAGCCCGTTTTGCCACCCCTAACAAAAATATTTGTAAAATTGGGATGTACTTTTTCTACTGGAATAAAGTATAGATGAGATGTCAAATGTATTTGATCCAAATTTTAAACTAAATACATTTGACCTTTTAAATCATTTTTGCTCTTATGTACCATTATAGAGAGAGTGATTCATAAGAGTTAGTAATACAATTGTGATAATGGTAATTTTTTTCTCTACCACCTTTGCTCCTATTTAAAAGAACAAATAAGAAAAAGTAAAAACTAAAATTATAGTACATCTACGAATTATTACTAACGTCGTTCTCGTATATCATAACACACCTATGACCATTCATTCAATATCCCTAATTTTTTTTTGTTATGAATGCAAAACTCTAAACCTTTTCTTTTATTTATCTTGTTGTTTTTAAATAAGTAACGCAAATTGTTTGGTTGAAATGAAACTCACTATAATTACGATACTTTACTTATCACCTTATTACTTGATAAATGATTTGGTACACTTTGCCCGGTGTGCAACCCCTATGTATTAACCAACTTCTTGCTTTAGATAATATTTGAGCCAATACTTCCATCTTAATTGCCTCTCCCTAGTTTTCAAAGGAAAAAATTTGTGCCAAGTTCTTTTTGTTAATACATAGGGGTGGTAGACCGGGAAAACCAGTCAGGCCGATCCCGTTTAGGTTGCTATTTTTAGCGGGCTGAGTCAAAAATTTGAACTTGTTTTTTTATAGTTGGTTAGCCCCACATAAGTCGTTGAAAAAACAGGGTGGGAGGGTAGGCCCGCTTAACTTGTTTTTCTTTTTCATTTTAAGCTTATTTTAGCCTTTTGGATTTATTTTAGAATTTGTTTTATGTGGGTGGATTTTCCTTATTTTGTTATTAAGTATGATGTTGAGTTTGACAATTTGTTAATGATTGATGGTCGGATTTAGGCAAGGGTACCAAATCGTTTATCAAATAATAAAGTGACAAGTAAGGTATCGTAGCCACATGGATTGTCGTTTCAACCAAAAAATTCGCGTACGTTACTTATTTGAAAACACTAAGATGAATAAAAGATAAGGGTTTAGAGTTTTACAATATAATATGTTTGCAAAAGAGCAACGTTTACATGTTTTGATTGCAGAATGTTAGCGCCGGTTAGGATTCTTCGATTCCCCTCTATTTAATTGTTGGAATTACGTAACAGTCCAGTCTTATTCATGCTATTAATCGTTATCTATCTAAGTGATGAGTTTGTGGGGTTTTCTACCTATCAGCTGTCGAGTTGCACATGCTGATCACACAGGTAGGTACGCGTGGGTTCTTACTCTCTCAGAGATATGGGTTTATTCCCATAAGTGAATGGATGGTTAGTGGTCCTTTGAGAAGTAATACAGCATGCTCTTTGTTCCCTCTTTCTCTCTACTCTTCTATGTTGTACAATATCTTGCAATACTTTTTGATTAATTTAAATAAAGACTTTAAATTAAATAAATTATCCAACAACTAGAATAGAGGTTCATCTTAGAACCCTAGCCTAAAAAGATTTAGTTATTCATGGTAACTAAAGACAAATTACAAAAGAAATAAAACATTCTCATAAAGACTTGGAGTGAAGAGAGAGAACCGCTTCGTTCTAAATCAGAAATTATGAATGAAAGACTTGGTATTTATAGGGGAAATTTCCACATGGTGGTAGGCTAAAAAACGGGGCTTTTCCACTTAAAAGTAGCAAAGTTCTGGCCTGTTTTCAGCAATGCTCGGGGCAAATGGCTTCTCCTCGGGGTGCATGTGAGTGCATTCCGATGCATATAAATCTCCATTTCTTTTTCCTTTTGGGTATTTGCTTCCATATAAGATGTCTTGGAACCTATAAACATAATTTATCCCTCTTTAATGTCTTATGAGGCCTCTTCAATCGGGACATGCTTGGAGAAGATAGGTCATATGCTCAACCACACTCTTTTTTAGGATACACGTATGTATCTCCTAAATCCAGTAGGGATGGTCACAACATTTTTCAACTCCATTCGTCACATAAATGTAACTTGTTGTAAATTTGAGACAATTATATAAAGACAGTCAAGATCATATTATATACACACTTTGAGGTCTTTCAAGGTTGTAACGTGGATATATTGGGGAAAGTAGGCTAGCTAACAAAAGAATTTGGAGTTAGATTATCAACCTAAGGGTTCCTACTAAACATTGATGTACTGCCAACATTCCTTCCTTGAATCAATCAAGATGGGTACCAAGTAGAACTATTTTTATTTTTATTATTCAACATAAATATACCTTTTTTTTAAGAGACCAATTTTTTTTATGTTTTTGGCTCTTTTTCTTTTCATTTTTCTATTTTTTTTTGTGTAGACCCATGGTAATCTACATTTTTTTTTTTTCATTTTTCTCTTTTTGATAAATAATTTCTACTAGTACCCCACCCCAAATTTAAGATGTTCATAATTCCAAAGAGCAACCTCATACTTAGCTTCAAATCATACAAAGTTATAAAACTTCTATCCAACTTCAAGAGAAATCAAACATATGACATTAAGGTTCAAGACTGTGACATGATTCGTCACTTAATAACAACAAAATAAATTATTATTGGAGGCTCAAAGTGGTATCGCAAAGGATAATTAGAATATAAAGGGCGGCTTGAAAGACTCAAGGTACCAATTTTTTTGTCTCGTGTGTAGTATAGCATGACCGACCGTCCGTAAAGAACAACATCAAATTTAAGCAAAAATAGCATTCATGTGGAACACTTATGACATAAAGAATTCGTTTGACTCAAAATCTCACCGGTTATGCTATTCAGAAAAGAGATGATAATTAATATGAGTGCCTTCAGTATCAAGCTTCAAAAGTTATCGTGCTCTTGAATGTAAGAGTAAACTAGCCTCTGCTGTAAATGTTCTAAAATAAATCTCTAAGACTAAAACAATTTAAACATAAATGAAAAGGTTATATATGTAATGCAAAGAAATTAAATTAAAAATAATAATGAGGATTAGCAACAATAAAAGAAAGGAAATTGTTAATAAAGGAAATCTCAGCTTAGCTTATTGAAAGGGAAATTGCGGAAAAATAAACATATGGATTGTCTCCCATTCAAAGCTTCTTTTTGGTCATTAGCTTAAAGAAATATGTTGTCTCCTATTCAGCGCTTCATTTAATGTCTATTAGCTCGGCGCCTCAATCCTATTAGGATGGCTTATATGAACGAAAGAACACATCATCTTTTCTCTTCCTCTTGTTGGGAAGGATGCTAATGAATTTGGCATAGATAGGTAAGTGTTCACATGCTCCCATCCATAGTATTTCAGAATCAATGCCCTTTGTTCTCTTAGAAAAATGAGACTCCTTCTGCCAATGAACCTTCTTTTGAGTCTCTGATGTCATAAGGATCTTGTCTTCTTACACCATTGCGTTCTCTACTACTTCTAATGGATCATCGATTGATTTATCTGCAAGTGTTAGAGTGTAACTTGATGATTTTACCTGAATTCCTTCGATCTTTCTTATCAACGATGATGGGATGGAGTTAATGACTTCACTAAGACCATACGAGCTTCTTTTATGAACATCTTTCCAATAGAATTGAAACTTCCTGGACCCTTCTTCGTTTGAGGTAGCTGTCCTTGAAATATGGCATTGTAGTTTCTGGTTAGTGCAGTAGATCCTTTGCTCTTAAATTTCTTGGGATATGAAACTAGAAACTCAATTGAGTAGGGGAGCTCACGAGGATTCCCACTTTCTTCAAATATTTGTCCTCTACTCATTCTCAAAATGGAAGCTTTATCAACAAGAGGCTCGAACATTGGGGCATTATGCTTCTCTTTGAACTGGGTTTGAAGTGTTGGTTGCAGACCTAGCGCTTCTTCCTTCTTAAGATGAGTTTATGATGGGTTGTCAAAATACTCTTCTCCCTTGACTTCCGTGAAAATATATTCCTCAACATTTTGTACTATAGTCTCAGAAGAGAATTTTTTTTGGAGTATTTTCCTCTTTATCTTGCTCTGGTCCTATTTTCCAAGAGGTGGTGTCATTAGGGTCATCTTCAAAGGATTCTTCTAAGTCTACATCCTGAAAAGTTTCACGGTTAAACCTTTAAAGTGATCTTGTGCTTCAACTGTGGTCTCAGTTATTTGATGGAGCATAGTGCATTGTTCTTCACCTGCTCTCCTAACGAGTTCAGAGTACTCATCCATGTATCTTGTGGTTTCAACTATCACATTTTGTATAGCTTCTGCAATATCAAATTGTGTGCTCTGCTCGTATTCCCACGAGTAAGGATCAGATTCATGACACTCCATATGGTAGATATTGTTGTAATGATTGAACTGGCTTTTTGCAAAATAATCCATGATTCGTTTCTTAAAACAATCATAAATAACAATAATTATTGTTATAATTATTATGCTTACTATAGTCATTCTCCCTGGATAAATAAATAAAATAAATAAAACAATTACGAATAAGTAATTTAAATTTCTTAGTCGAAAATATCAACAATCAACGACAACGACGTCAAAAACTTGATGGTCGGATTAAGGCAAGTGTACCAAATCATTTACCAAGTAATAAATTGATAAGTAGAGTATCATATCCACATGATTTGTCGTTTCAACCAAACAATCCACATTACTTATTTGGAAACAATAAAATAAATAAAAGATAAGGGTTTAGATTTTTGCAATTTAATCTGTTTGCAACATAACAAAGTTTATCTATTTTGATTGCAGAATTTTAGTGACGGTTAGGATTCTTCGAATCCCCTCTATTTAATTGTTGGAATTACGTAACAGACAAGTCTTATACATGTTATTAATCGTTATCTATCTAAGTGATGAGTTTGTGGGGTTTTAGTACCTATCAGCTGTCGAGTTGCACCTGTTGATCACGCGGGTAAGTACACATGGGGTCTTACTCTATCAGAGATATGGGTTCATTCCCCTACTGCTGTTCGTTGCAACTATTACATTGGAGTTCCTGCGTGTTCAAGTGTTTAGGGTTGTCAGTCCTATAGAGAGATACACTTACGTGCGAAGGTTTACATGTAGGTTCTTACTTTCTCAGAGGTATTTGAAACAATGACTGATAATAAGGTTCCTAAATTCAAAGTATCCTAAAGGTTCCATCTCCTATTGAATCTTAGAAACACATAGTGTTACACCCTATTTCTCATCGATAAATATTAAATAATAAGAATGTTACACAACTCGACATTATCTCACAATAATGCGATAAATAATTTCTTTAAAATAAATTCACCTTAGGGGAATAAGACATTCACTGAATCACAATAATAAATTCATGCTTGTCTTTCAATGATCATAAATAAAAAATAACAAGATTTCCAAAATCCAACTCAAAATGCAAATAAAGACTCAATCGTCGTCCCCAACCCCAGTCTTAAAGGAATCAAAGCTCGTAGCGACTACATTTTATTTCAATTAATAATAAAAGAACTAAGTGGGAAGCATCTCCCATCGCCACCTTCTAAAACATCCCACGGATACTCTTCATCAAACATGAGTGTTTGTACTCAAAGTACAACCACCACAAAGGGAAACAACACAACAAATAAAGGGGTGATAAATCCATTGATAACATAATAATAATAAGAAAAACAAGCACAACATTAAAGTATCATAAGAACAACATTTCATCATCACCAGATCATTAACACATATTATTTTTTCTCAACAAATCATACATCACACCATCTCATCATTTTCACATTTAAAACATCATGTACAAACATCGTTATTTAATTGCATATGGACTCTTCCTAAGACCTATATGAATGTGGTACCACACCTATCATCACCAAGTTGCCAGAGATATGTTACTGGACTTTTCAATACCAATTCATCACCATTTTCCAAGACTCAATCTAGTATGCATGCATGGGGACCGACTCATCAAGTAAATACACACCAACACTTCATCAACACATCAATCTTTAATGCACGACTCTCCATAATACGCAAAACACCACAATAGAAAACAAGGACATCTCCATAATTAAACATCACCGTTCCATCACCGAATATAAATATATCTCACATTTTCATCACCATACTTTCTACACATCAACATATATAACCATCACTGCTTACATCACCAAATATTATTAAACATCACCAATATCATCACCATAATTATTTTACACATCTCCAATCTCCTCCCCAATATAATAAACATCACCATTATCATCGCTATACTCTTTAGACAACTCCAAGTTCATCACCCATATAAACAAACGACACATATTCCTATCTCTATGATCTTTGACTCCCTTACTCCCATATATTACTATTATCATTCATATTATCTTTTATTACTTAATTCACAACTCCATATCTTTCTATATATTTCGCCTACAATCCTCTAATTCAACGACAATATATTCTTTATTCGTTTTTACACTTTATACGTTCCTATATAATATTCGTCTTAAGTTATTAAATTACCTTGAATCTCTCACTCTCTAATTAGCAATATTATTGAGCTCATTATTGGGTTACAGAGATTATGTTTAACTTCGTCAGTTACTCGGAAACACCTACTTGATATTACCTCTTATCATTGTCCTTTTTCACTTCTTTATCTCTTTTCATATTTTATACCCTCTTAATCGACTTACCACGTTAGATGTTTTAAATATCTCAAGGACTTACTCTCGTCGTTACCACTCCGCTGTGAACTACCCATCTATATCTCTTCTACTTATCCTTCTACTACTTAAACTACTTCACTGTTTTGCCTAATCTCTAATTCGAGGGACCTATATTTACCTTAGTCACCTATCTTAAATGTATCCCTTGTCCCCCCTCCTATAATTGTATTTCACTCCCAATTGCCATGATATCTTTAACATCATTAGATTCTCATAGGTTACTATCTTCGATTCATATTTAGACATTGTTATTAGCTTGATGCAACCGCTTCTATTTATGCTCAAACACACTCCATCATCTAGATATTTAGTTTGGGGATACTTACTTATACTTTACACGTTATTGGCTTTCTTAAACTAACTATTGATTTTATATATGTTGAAGAGTCCACTATAAGGATTGTGCTGAGATTTCGTTAACGCAACATGACCCAAGCGTGGTGTTTAAATCATAACTCAAGTTTTAGATGTGATAATGGATTAAAACCAATGTAAAATGAAATCCAACATCCATATCTACAACTTGAAGACGCCTAAATCCAATTTTGAACAGAAAGTGGTGAAAAGTTTATTTTCTTAAGGCTGGGAGAGATGCACGACTGTGCTGACCCATGTGTGGTAATTTGATCATAACTCACGCAGTGGTTTGGAGCAGAAAGTGGTCAAAAAAGTAGTTTTCCTAAGCAAGGACATGATGTACGACCGTGTTGACTAGAGGCACGACCGTGCCCCCTCCAAAACACATAGAACATGATTTAGGGCCGTGAGATGCGCACGGGTCATGCTCCCAAGTTTAATGACCATGCACCTGTGCCAAGTTACAGAAATCGTGGATTTTCTGCGATTTCGCCTTAAGGGACCTTTCCTAACTTCATTTTCGACCTTGAACTCGTCAAACTCGACCCTAATGTTTACTCCATGATTACCCTATTCTTCAAACACTAATTCTTCATTAACCTACTAGATTATTATCCACTCTTTTTAAGACTAAAAACTCAATTCAAAAATCTAAACTAAATTTCCTCAATTCTCATCTTTCAACTTCATCTTTTAATTCATTCATCTTCATTCTCTCATCAAAATTCACATCATAACAACAACATATTAAAATTTAAGACAACCCTTCCATCATAGATTAAAATACCCTAAAGTGAAAATATTCTCCCCCTTACCTCAAATCCTTCGAATATATCCGATTTTTGACTTTGCCTTGTTTCAGCTAGGGTTTCTCTCTTCTTCTGCTCTTCTCTTCTTTATTTTTCCACGTTCAATAATACTGACTCCCTAAACTCTATGTTGTCATATTTATATTCGAACCGACCACTCGTTGCAATCCTTTTTCTCCTCAGCCCACTATCCCTTTACTCAATCCCTCCCCCACATATTTAAAACTTATATTCTACACCTCCCGACTATTAATTTTAATTAATTTCTCCCCTTCATCCTAATTAAACTCTTATAATACTCTTCAATCATCATCAATATTCTATTTTCTCAATCAATAAAATAACACTCAAGCAAAAACAACATCATTAATAATATTAACCAAAACTTCACCTTTTAAACTTCATGGAATTAATTAAAATAGAAAATTGTGGTGTTAAACATAGCACACTCTCCCTCTCAGTAGTTCTACAAACGGGCATCCCTATCAGCGTATACCTTACCAAAGTTTGAGGAGAATGAGGTTACTGTACTGATTTAAGTAGTGAAGTCACATGTTTCCCTAATTACTAGCTAGTTACTTCCTGATTGGAGTAGGTTTGCAACAATATTAGGTATGTCACTTCCCTAAGTACCTTTATCTCAAGGTTCTGCTCTATGACTTGTTTCCCTAGTTACTAATTAGTTATTTCCTGCTTAAGATAGGTATACACCAATAATAGGTATGTGACCTCACTAAGTGCCTATGTATCAGGGTTATCCTTCAGACGAGACAAATCTTACGCACGACAGTAAAATTAAATAACATAAAGAAAATAACTGAATTGTTATGAATAATTAACTTTAGTGCATGTCCATCCTTAGTCTTCCACCTTCCTATAACCCCCATAAGTGAATGGATGGTTAGTGGTCCTTAATTACTTTGATCATTCACTTGCTCATATTGTATCATATAAATAGGACCTACATTTCCATGTAAAGGACACAATTGAGAAGTAATACAACATGCTCTTTGTTCTCTCTTTATCACTTTCTCTCTACTCTTCTATGTTGTACAATATCTTGCAATACTTTTGATTAATTTCATAACACGTTATCAGCACGATGCTCTGACCAGTTGAGATTCAATTTTTTTGGAGCATATAGTTTTGTTTGAAAGAAGGACTTAGAGGGCATATAACTTGGTAACACCAAGATTGGCTGGAAATTTGGAAAGGAACATTTTTGTCAAGGACGCTTAATTGTGGAGTTCTTATGGAATGAACTACCGGAAAGAAGATGCATCTTTTTGATAGAGGTCGTACCAAACAATTTTTATAAGTCTTCCTTCAACCATGTAATCTCATACCCACACGATTTTAGGATCCACTCATTCCGATGTGATTCGGTTTTGCTTAAAAACACATAATTATTACAGAAAATTCAAACAAAATAAAATCATTACATTGAAACATATAATTGACAAAAATTTCAACACAATTGTGTTTCACTCTAAAAATGTGAGAAACTCTGGAACCAATTTATTTTTTTGATGAGGTTCAAATAGTTTGACCACCTGTTTTGAAGTTGCCAAGAAATCAACGTAAAATTATCTAAAGCCTTAAAATTGAGTGTGGAATCACATTTCAATCATAAATTAAACCAACCTCTATCATATGAAATCGCCACATAAACGATAGATGCAGTAAGTTCAACATGAAGAGCAATAGAAGTTTCCAAATTTTGGAAAAAACCACCAACAAAGATGTCACAATAACCAAGATGACCCTTGGCTTCCCCATCTTTATTGCACTTGAACCAAAGACTTGGATGACGTTTCCAATGAATTAAAATTAATAAAGAAACTAAAGTAGTTTGTCAACTAACTTTAAAATGATTCAAGATTTTAAATTCATGAATAGAAGAATGTAGGGTGCCCTTAGAATATTGTGCAAATAAATCAATGGAATTTCTTATTGTCTTCATAAATTAGGAAGGACTAGTATGACAATCATCAAAGTAAAGTAGATTTTATTCATGCAGTTCCAAATTATATAGAAAATATTAGTAATAGCAGATAGAATAAGTTTCTTCACTTGAGAGCTCCAATTATAAATGATGACAGAGATAAACTGAGAATTCGAGAAACTTGAGTCTTTTGTTTGTGGGCTAAGAGGTGGTTTCTCTACTCGTATCAACCTAGAGTTAGGCAAATCCAATTGTGGATTAGTTGATGATTATGAAGCATATCATATTTTCATAGGTTGGTGATTATTTGCTAAGTGTTTATGTGTTATATATGTTGATGATGTCTGATAATAATAATTACACTGATACTTGATTAGGGTACTATAGGAAAATATTATTTCTCAATTTCATTTATGCAGTTTTTTCTTAATCTTTGAAATGTTCAAAATAGTTGATCAAGTATTCTGGTACATAAAAAGTAAATTTTATAATTAAAAACTATTTTTTGTAATTAAAATATAATGGGTATGATATAATTTAATATAAGTAATTAGATAATATTAATTATTTATCTTCGTGAGTTTAACTCAGTTGGTAGAGACAATACATAATATATGCAAGGTCAGAGATTCAAACCCCGTCAAAAAAAAAAAGAAGATAATATTAATTATTTAATGAAAAATTCATGTTAGTTAATATTTTATTATTTGAGGAACACACTATCAAAAAATATTTATAAATTTCAAATTTCTATATTTAAGAAAAGGTAATTTTTACGAGCCTTGTCTAGTGGAGTGCTACTTGACTACAATTGTGATTAGAATGTGTTTCATATCGTAAGAACCCTTTTTTCAAAATGAAATATAAATTAATAAGAGTGATTCATCTCGCACAAGGTATGTAAAAGAGAATCACCCAAAAGGAATACAAAGTTATGTGTTTGTTGCCATAAAAACACAACGAAAAATGAACAAGAAGAAAGCTACTCCATAACACTCATACATGATAAAAGGGTGCCGCCACCGGTCATTATAACTGAAAGCAAAAGTGAGCATCTTAACTTTTAACCATAAAAAAGACATAAACTTAATGATGCCCAATAATTGGGCCAAATCCTAAGCTTTACTCTTAAAAATCATGTTGTTTCTTTCCTACCAAACAACCCAAACACAGGCATGCCATATCACTTTGAGGAAATAATGAGTAGATCACGGTAAACCCGCCAAATGCCCAAAATGATGAAGATGATCACTAACCGTCTCTGGAGAGTCTCTGGAGATATGAAAGAAATACCAACCCACTGATAAATAAGGTGCCAGAAGCTACCAAAGAAGTCACATCAGAGAAGAAAATGAACCTCAGTCTCCGGGCAACCGTACCCTTCAACACAAGTGATGTCGTCATGATGAAGGACTCTCCTACAAACCAGATTATCTTTTGTTGGAAGTCTGTTTCGAAGGAGTCGCCAAATAAACACTGAAACCTTCAACGGAACTTACTTCAGCTACTCCACATAAAAATGGCCGCGCTCCACAGGTGTGACAGACAATGTGAGATACTGACCAGTCCCTTTGACAGAGTAACCTTTAATAGGATGAAGAACCCACCGCTACCTGTCAAGAATAGTATCCTGCAAAACAATATTAGACAGCAAGGCCGAGCACTCCGTGACAGTCTCCTCTTCCCATGCCAAAAGGCGCCTTCTCCACACCCATGAACTGAAGGAAAATCGAATGCTACAGAATAAAGCAGCGAATAAAAATTTTCGATTTTCTTTCCTTGGATCATTACGAATTTACACATGAATCAATGATTCGATTGTTACCTCGAAGTGTGGAATCTGAAAGCTGGAAACTGGAAATTGGAACGATCACAGCAAAGCAAGTAGCAAAGCTTCTAGCAAGTCCACACGAACGGTGCTCCTCCAAAACTCGGTGCTAGCCAAGGAATCAGAAGTTTCAGAGAGCTAACGTTTCTCCAAAAATGTGTAACCAAAAACTTCAACATTAGGGTTCTATATATAGAACTCCTAGTGTGCTCTGCAAGTCAGAAGTCACTATTGGGCTTCAGTAAGCCCAATAACGAGTTTAGTAATTCTGCTAACTAATTAGCGTTATTTACTAAACACACCCCTTATATAAGTCATACTTATATATTTCTCTTTTGACCGTTCTTTGTGTGTGACCCTATAGGTTCTAATCACGTTGGCAATAATATTAAATCTAATATTTAATACTATAAACAATGAGCGGTATCTAGCAACACATCATTGCTA